>JACCDO011909613.1_pt1 | contig 52247 bp, 49 predicted proteins | sample 7446101 | NCBI WGS metagenome assembly JACCDO01 (sample SAMN15323440, study PRJNA562643) | freshwater metagenome | isolation source: river surface water | place: USA:Blue River Watershed | collected 2017-08-16 | reverse complement strand
TGTATCTAGAACACCATATTTTATAAAAATCATGTTCTAGGTATCTATTAGTCCTCTTTGATTTTTTATTTATAATAAAAATACTAAAAAATAATAAAAATTAAAAGTTTTAAATTGACTTTCATGTATCTAGAACACCATATTTTATAAAAATCATGTTCTAGGTATCTATTAGTCCTCTTTGATAATAAAAATAATAAAAATTAAAAGTTCAAAAAATGACTTTCATGTATCTAGAAAACCATATTTTATAAAAATCATGTTCTAGGTGTTAGTTAGTCTTCTTTTGATTTTTAATTTATAAGAAAAAATAATAAAAATTAAAAGTTTTAGAATGACTTTCATGTATCTAGAACACCATATTTTATAAAAATCATGTTCTAGGTATTGGTTAGTCTTCTTTGATTTTTTTTATTCTAAAATTATTAAATATTCTTAAAGTTTCGTCATGATGTTTTAGTGATTTTTATCAAATAATCGTAAAACCATGTATATCCTAGTCATCAATTCGTAATGAAAAATCAAAATCCCTTTGCTACCCTTACTCCCTCCACGGAAGGTGCGGAATTGAAAAAAGATAGCTAGATTACATGTGTTTTCGACTTTTATTTTTGTTTTTGGTAACACTTTTTCAAAAAAGTATTTCGAATGTTGATGTAAATTAGCTAATGTTTTTTTAAGATATTTATGTATCTAGAATATCAACTAAACTTAACACTAGAATTTGTTAAACTTAGTTATAATTCTAGAATCATAAATTAAATCATAAATTAAATCATAAATTAAATCATAAATTAAATCATAAAAAACATAAAAAATAAAATGTAAAAATATCAATTATTAAATCATAAAATTATGGCTCTACATAATTGTAGGCTTCATTATTGTTATAGAGTTTCCAAATATTCAATGAATCTTTACGTCCAATACGTTGAGCTCGACCAATAATTTGATGTAATAAATCAGCTCCTTGACGATGTAAAATAATAATATCACTAGAATTTTGAAGATTTAATCCAGCACCAAAAAAGCGAGAGTTAATTAAAAGAGCATCAATTTCAGTTTCACCATGTCGAAGTTCTTCACCTCGATATTCACGTAGTGTTTTATTAATACATGCGGAGGAACCTTTAATGCGAGAATATAATATTTTATGTTTATCTAGAATCCCGAGCATTTTCTCATTAAATGAACCTTCATGCTCTGAGAAAATCAGAATCTTGCGTTTTTGTTTGGGGAAAAATTTAATTTTGTATTCTAGAATCTTATCTAAATTACTATATTTATCCAATGTTTGTGAATCAGAAATAATTTTAGCTAAAGTAGATTCTGCTGTTTCAATAATCTCTTTAACTTTCAGTTCATTTTCATCTTTTTCGTTTTTAATTAACATAATATTTTCTAAAGTTAAAGATTCGCGACATTTAGGACATAAATTTTTACCGGAAATAGCCAAAGCTAGACAAGCAAAACAAAATACATTCTGACAACATCCAGTCACTGCTGGATTAGTAATATCATCAAAACAAATATCACAACATTCGATGTTTTTAATACGTTCTTCAATTGATTTGATTTTATGATTAGTTTCCTGAATTTTTTTTTGTGTTCTTTCTAGAGCCTCTTGTTTTGCTTTAGGTGTGGAATAATCTTTTCCTTGTTTTTCAAGTAATTCTTCTTTTAGTTCTTTGACTTTATCATGAAGACGTTGTGTGACAACGTTAATAATATTGTCTTCTGAACCTTTTTCGCATGTTAAACGATTAATTGCACCATTAGTATCACCAGCATTTAACATCATTAAAACATCATTTGAAACGATACCATTTAGAACCTGAATTTGAACATTGTCACGACTAATAATCAGATACTCATTTGGTTCAGGTAATTTAAAAGAAATCTCTATAAATTTATTATCATTTTTGAGAAAATAATGCTTGCGTAGAGGGTCAAATGCAACACTCTTAAATGTTTCACGAATAAATCCATTACATTTAATAGTATCTTCTTTAATAGTTGTTTCATAAGTTTGAGCGGCATTTGACCCCCAAGAATTACCATAATGATTTGGATACTGTTTGGTGACTTTTTTCATTATACCATCGGGATTAATAAGTGATTCATATGAACTGGTAACAAACCAATAAAATAGAGCATTAATCTTTAAATTATTTGGAATATTAATAGAATCAGCTTCATCGAAGATTAAACGATTAACATAATAATTATCTTTAATCATATAAAAAGCTAATTCATTATACATGGTTGAAGAAATGAGAATAATATTATAATTATTAAGTTTTTCATAATCTAAATAACCATAAGTTTTGACGATTTCAACGGTTTCATGATTATCTCCTAGGTATGAATCTAGATAGCGATAATATTTAGTGTCTCGAGGATGTTTCTTTTTGTCAAAAGAATATGAATGTTTGAATTTATGACTGCGTAAATCTTCTAAAAGACCATCTATGACAGTATCTTCAACATCTTCATATTCGATAAGCATCTCATCCAATTTATAATCTAGAATTACATTACGTAAAGAATTAAAAGTATTGATACTATAACATGATAATTTGGTGAATTTTTTGATGTAATCTTCCCATTGTTTAAAAACACCATGTGGAACAGCAATAATATTGGTATTAATTTTTTTTGAAGAACCATAAAATTTAAATGATGGTTTAGCTCCTTTGAACATATCATTTAATGTAATAAAATTTGAATTATTGTTTAATGATGGACTACTTGCTATAGTTCCTAGAACTTCATAAGATTTACCTGCACCTACATGGTCACAAATAACTCCGAATTTAGCAATTATTTGTTGATTTTCTTCAATTGTTAGGGGAATCATGTTTTCTAATTGTCTAGCTCGATGAATTAAAGCTTTTTGATGTTCTTTTAATGAAATAATAATTTTATCTGGTTGTTCAATTCTATGTGAAGTTTCATCAATATTATGTGTAAACTTAAATGTTGACATATTCTTAATTGATTAATATAAGAGCCTAATATTTATATTCGTTTTCAATTTTTTTATCTTTCAAAATACAAATATTTTATAATTAAAATAGTAAAAAACTATGCATAAAAGTAAAAATTAAAAACTAAAAATGAAACAAAATCTCATCGTTTTTTCCTAACTAAGTGACAATTTCAAAATCCCTGTCTCTTCGAAGTTAGCGTTTATGTATTTTTTTAAGTTTCTGACATCCATATCACCCCCTCTTCGGAAAAGTTCGGTAAATAAAAAAGAGGAAAAATGATTAGCTAGAATTACATACGTTTTCGACTTTTATTGTTATTTTTGTTATTTTTGTTAACACTTTTTTCAAAAAGTGCTTCGAAAGCTTCATGTAAAAATCCTAGCTTTTAGCTTTTAAGATTTTTTAAGATATTTATGTATCTAGAATAACAACTAAACTTAACACTAGAATTTGTTAAACTTAGTTATGCATCTAGAATAGTAAATAAAAAATAATTAAATGTAAAATAATTAAATGTAAAATAATTAAATGTAAAACTTTTTTTGTAATAAATCATATTAGTCCCAGTCTTCTTCTTCAAAAGTTTCTAATTTGTGAATAACATCATTTTTACCTTCATTTAATGAGTCTTTTATTTTCTCTAAGTCATCTATCGAAGAAGTTTCCAAAGATTCTTTATTAATAAAGATATTAGTAATATTTTCAATTTCCTTGATATATTTATCAATCTTTTTACGATGAGAGATATCTGCTTCTTTTGCTCTATTAAATTCATTACGAATTGAAGGAATATTACGATTCAATGTATCATATTGTTCCTTTAATTGAGGTAAAGATATTGCTGCACTACTATGAACAGCTTCTTTAGCCTCATAAATCTTTTCTTTCTTTTCTAAATAATCTGATTTATATGTTTTAAGTAATTCTTCATTTTCACGCATAATTTTTTGCTTTTCTTTTAAAATTGCCTCAAAACTAGGGACATCTTCCTCTAATTGTTTAATAGTTGCATGATAATATGTAATTAAATTATTAATTGCGTCATCAAATGATTGAGACATAAAACTATTCAAAGTTTGAATAGATTTTTTATAAAATTCTTTTTCAGAATCCGAAAGTTCAGAACGTTCATTATAAAAATCACAAACATTAGCGTTTTCAGATAATAGTTCATCTAATGATTTAATAGATACTGAAGCCTCTTCTTGTTCCTTAGCTTCTTTTAATCTTTTTAATTCTTGTAATCTTTCAGTAATTTCCGTTTTTTTATCTTTGATTTCAGGTTTTTTATTTTTAGATTTTTTATCTTCATGTTTACCATTCTTATCATTCTTACCATTCTTACCATTCTTATCATCTTTATTTTTTTTATCACTTTTTTCATCTTTCTTGTTAACTTCATCTTTTTTATTTTCTTTTTCCTTTGGAGGTTTTGCATATGACACTTTAGAAGGTTTAGTTTCTTTAGTAGAATTTTCTTCAATATCATAAAGAATAATATGAAGCTTTTTTATTTCATTATTTAAATAATTACTTAATTCATTTTGTTTTTTTAAAATATCTTGGTCTTCTTGATTAGCCATTTGATATATATTAATATGTAAAATAGGCTTAAATTAAATATAGAAGAAAATTATTAATTAAAAATAATACAAATGAAATTTCAATTTTTTTTTATTCTTTTTCATGTTTTTATTCTTTCAATTTGAATAATTAGAATATCTTCTTTATTCCTTTTTTTATATCCTTACCTACCTTTTTAGCCGTATTTTCAACTTTTTTTTCAACCTTAACTGCTTCATGAGATACAGCTGATTCAATTACTTTTTCGGTTTTTGCAATTGTGACAGCATCATGTTGAATTTGTTTAATGTCAATTGAAACATTAGCATCAACTTCTAAACCAACTAAAGCTGCTACATCACCACTTACACCTAGATTTATTTTACCATGTGAATAAGTAGCCTCTGCACCTCCTCCAACTTCAAAATGATCACCAATTGTCACTCCAGCACCTCCTGTAGCTGATACTCCTCGAGCTTTTATAGTCCCTTCCGCATCTACACCAACATAAGAACCAGTTGAAGCACCTGCTGATACGACTGCTCCGTTAGCACCTATTTTCATATTACCTTCTAGTTCTGTTCCTGTTTTAGCATAAGCATCTACTGAAGCTCCAGTTCCGATACCATGAGAACCAACAGATGCATCAACTGTAACATGACATTCAGTTGTATCAGAATATGAAACACCAATATATACATTTTTACCATCTAATCCTGCACCGGCTGATGCAACTGTTCCGGTTTTTACACTAGCTCCTACCTCTATTCCTGTGTCTTTATTAGCATTTACACCAATAGATGCACTTGCACTAATTGAATTATCAATAGAAACATCGACAGATGTCTTTGTAACTAGAACTGATGATTCTGGTTGAGTTTGTGTTGACATTTTTGTTTATATTTTATATTGAAAATAATATCTTTGTAAAATAATAAAAATATACTTAACTAATAATTTTGAAATATGCATAAGATAATAAAAAAAACAAAAAACAAAAAAATAAGTATACAATCAAAGAAACAATCAAAAAAACAATCAAATAAAAGTATGAAAATAAAACCAGGTTTTAAATCTTTAGCTTCAATGATTTTATATAAAAATAAAAAATTATTAAATAAATCAGAAACAGAAACATCTGACCCTAGTTTTAAACCCTTATATTATTGTAATTATTCTGAATATCATAATTTATTGAAGGATGAATATAATTATAGAAAATATTATAAAGATTATGACAGTGATGTTCAGATAAAAACTATAGTTAGTTTAAGCATTAAATTTGACCCTAATTTTCTTACCCGTCTTTTACTTTTATTATTAAAAAGATTTAATTCTATTTTAACAGGTGAAATTCTAAAAATATTAAGGTCTAATAAAAATGATTCTGAAATTTATTATATTTTAAAAAAAATGTATAAAAACAAAAAAAATATAATAAAACCAAAATCAAGTCTTACATGTGGGAAAAACAGATATATTGCTGATTTACTTAATGTGCGAACTACTCGAATATTTAATTCACCTCCTAAAAATTATTTGGATATAGGAACAGGTAATGGTAATTTTGCTGTAACTTTGGGAAGAAAATTAAAATTAGATAAAGATCATATATTTGGATGTGATTTAGAAAATTTTTCTGAACAAGGTGATTGGGGTAGAGATGTAAATAAAAATAACTTTACATTCGTAAAGTTAAAAGAAAATCAAAAATACCCTTTTGAAGATAATACATTTGATATTATTACGATGAAAATGGTTTTACACCATGTTGATAATGTTGATTTTTTAATGTCTGAAATAACACGGATATTAACACCAAACGGTGTATTAATTATTATTGAACATGATTCATTTACATTTGTTGATTATATGTTAAATGATATAGAACATGGCTTATACGTTAATGTATTTAATGATGATTATGATGATTCTTTCTCAAACGAAGATTATAAGTTTAGAACTCAAAATATTGAAAAAAAAAAATATATTGATGTTGTTAGATATTATGATTGGCTTGAACTAGATTATATTATAAATAAACATAATTTTACATATAAATGGGGTGATGTTTTATCTGAACATATTAATATGAACATACAATCTACACGTTCATTCTATTTTATTTATCAAAAAAAAAATTAACTATAATTATATGAAGTTTAATAAAAAAATGACATTAAATGTTTTTACCTTTTATTGATTTTCTTTGATACATTAGTTTTTTTAGTTTTTTTAGTTTTTTTAGTTTTTTTAGTTTTTTTAGATTTTAATTTGATATAATTAATATTTCCACCAACTCTAATTGCTAGAGGTAATTGTTGATTAGCAATTAACATTCCCTTATTATCATTTTCATTAATATCTAAATAATCTTTAGAACTAGTCATCATTATAATAGAATTTTCTTGTTGCATTCTCCTAGCTTCTTCTAATGTAATTATTGAAATTCTTTTCGGACCTGTAATTGATTTATATTTTCTTTTCAAAATAAAAACTTCTTGCATCCCTATTCTTTCCAATAATCTTTGTAAGTCAGGATCATTTCTATCTCTCATTGTGAAATATAACTGTTTACGTCCAGAATCATCATTCATTATATATGGTCTAAAGCCAAAATATAAAGCATTATAAATTTCATGATGTGTTATATTCATAGCAGGTGATATTTCACTATTTTCATGTTCAACTAAAAAAAATCCATTATTAATTACAAAAGTTCGTAAACGTTTTTGAGTATATAAAGAAAATGTATTTATTAGAAACACCGACGCATCTTCTTGTCTACCTTCATTATGTTTTCTGTCAAAATCAGTATCAACAAAAACAAATAAAGGTAATAATCTAAGCTTTCCAGCTTTCAAATATTTTATTAATTGAATACCAATAAATTTATGGGATGAAGATGGAGAAGATGGAGAAGATGTTCTAAATAATTCTGTTGGAGATAATGGAGCTCTGTTACGAAAAGAATAAGAATTAGAACTTTTATCAAATAAATTATAGTTTTCATTTGAAGTTAATCTGAATGTCATAGGAAACACCCTTGTATTACTTCTACCATACATGTATAAATAAAACAAATTCAAATTAATATTATAATCAACATATTTTCCACATGGATTATCAAAATCCACTATTAAACCATATGTTGACCATAATTGGTCAAAACTAGATAAAAATTGACATATACCTTCACAAAATATATCTTCCCCTAATCCTAATCTATATTGCTGAATATTCATATTCAAGTCCCTACCTTTTTCTTGTAAAAAAACTCCTAAAGCATCCATTTTTACACTATTATCATCATTGAATAATTCTAATGGTAAAAAAGTCATTAGTATTCGAGGCAACTCTGGAAATCGTATTATTGCTGCTTCTAATTCTTGTATTAACGTGGGAATATCTTTATTTTCAAAAGCAAAAAAATTTTTTAAACCGAAATGAATTCTATCTGCCATAAACCCAAGTGCAGTTCTACTTTTATCTTCTGAAGATAAATCCTTGAAAAGTCTTCCATCTGGAACTATTATTTCACCAGTTGCTATTTTATCTCTAATTTCTTGATGAAAATTTTCTTCTCGGAGTAATTCTTCTCTGTAATATTTTTTTTCTTTTCGATTTTTAATTATTTTACGAGACTCCCTTTCCGCATCATCGCTCTTAACTAAACAGTCTTTCATTTCTTTTAATCTTTGTTCTAAAATAGCCATTATTTCACTCTCAGAACGAATGTTAAATTTTTTATCAACCATGTATTCATCAATACGAAGATTTTCATCTTGATATAATGATTTATCATTTGGAATTTGATTTTGAAAACGACTTTTATTATAAACTGTTGCATAAGGAGCCGTTATTTCAGTAAAATAACTAAGTTCTTGTTCTGTTAAACCATCTACAGGATATGCTCTATAAATATCATCGGATTTTTCTGAAGGAAGTTTAAATTCTTCTTTGAAATCCTTCATTTTCTCAACACAAAAAGTAAGAAATGACAAATAACTATCTGATAGAAGATCTGGAGATTCTAAATTAAATATTAAATAGTTGCTATTATCTGCTTTTGTAAATCCACATAAATTTCTAGCCTCTTCTTGTAATTGTTTTATTCTATCTGGAAATGATAAATTACGACGATATGGTGGAATATACAAATTTTGTGATGACATTAGTTATAATTTTTATATTTAAAATAGAAAAAAAAATTTGAATGCTTATTGATTAGAAATAAACTATAGTTTTATAAAATCATAATAATATATTTATTTTATTTATTTTATTTCCTTATTATACAATTCAGTAACATCAGTTACTAAATCCTTACAAAGGAATAAATATAATCCAGTCTTATGAGCAGAATTATACATAGCTTGACTGATTGTCAACCCATCAATTGTTTTTGTCTTTTTACTTTCATGTAAAAGACTTTCGAACGCTTTTTCAATATAAGAATTCATTTTTTCCAAAATAGTAACTAGTTGAGTTGAATTTGCCATATTACATGATGTATAAATTTTGTAAAGTGAATCCACGAAATCATCACGATTAAAATTTGGTCGATGAGGTCTTGTAGTTGTTTTAACCATTTGAGGATATTTGTTACAATAATCCTTTGCAATTTTATGTAGCGATGATTGAATATCAGGTTCCCCAATTAAATCAGCTTCACTTAATGGTACCATCTTATTAATACGACGAAAATATTCAAGTAACTCTATGTCATTTTTAACTTTAATTACCGTTAAAATAATTTTTGTATCTGGATATAATTCACTGAAACCTGAAATAATGGCTTCTCTACGATGATTACCATCATAAATTTCATAATATATATTACCTTTATTCCATTCAGATTCAATTTCAGCTGCAAAAATTTCTCCATCAATCTTTTCTGGTTTGTTGTCTAATAAATAATTACGAATTTCATTGACACGAAGCTTATCAGAAGGACGATTTAGATGCCATGACCTAAAAATAGACTGTGTTAATGTTTTACATGAAATAATATAAGTATTATATTTTTCATCTTTACTTGAAAAAATACAATTAAACCCTTTTCCCCTTTCCTTTTCCATTATTTGAAATTTTAATGTTGGTTGTGTTTATTGATGTTGTTGACTGTTGTTTAATAATTGTTTAATAGTTTATTATTTTTTATTCAATTTTTCAAAAGACATAATATATCAAAATATAGTATTTTTAGTCATTTTGTTTTATTCAAAAAATTGAATGAAAAATAATTAAAAATAATAAAATACAATCAATCCGAAAAATCAAAAGCTAATTCATATTTAAAATGGAGCGTCATCCTGAAACAGGTCTTCCTTTAACATCTGAACAACAAGGTTTTACATTTAGTTCTTCGTCAAATGCTACAAATAACACTAATACTGAACAACAAACTGAAGTTTCTAAGGTGGTTCCTGGTGGGTTTTCACTTGGTTTTAAGGGTCCTGTTGAAAATCAAATACCTACCACTAATACTTCAGCTCTTGGAGGACTTAAATTTGCCGGAGGATTAGGTGGTCCTCATGAAAATCAAATTTCGACTACTAAAACAGCTTCTAATCCTCCTTTTGCATTCGGAGGTGTTATGCCTAATATGAATCAATATCAAGCTCAGCAAAAGCAACAGGCTGAACGTATGCAAGGAGCTTGTATGGGTATCCAGTCACAATTTGGATATGAAAAGAAAAAAGATAATTCGGCAGTAATTAAAGCTTTATATGATGAATTGACCGCAATCCGCACTCAAATTGAACATCTTACAAAGACTACTGATACCATCTACAAAATTATGAGTCAATTACAGTAAAAAGAAAAAATTGTAAATTTGATTTATACTTTTTTTATAAAAATTGATTTATTTGTGATGATAAATAATAAAAAAATAATAAAAAAATAATAAAAAAATAATAAAAAAATCTAGAAATTATGACGGAAGACCCTGTTAATAAGAGTTTTTGTTTTTACCCGGAAGATATACCTTATGATCCAGATTTTGATTTGTTCCTGGAAACAGAAAGTGACAAATCAAAATTTAATAAATTTGAATGTGATGTATGTCATAAAAAATATAAAACCAAATGGATTCTGGCGGAACATGAAAAATCTCATGATAAAGATTGGAAAGGATATGAATGTAAAGTATGTCAAAAATATTTATTTGATAAATCTAGTCTTTATCGGCATACAAAATTACATAAACCTCGGGAAAAAACTTTCGCATGTGACATATGTGACAACAAATATTTCTATAATTTCTTACTAACTGCTCATAAAAGAACAGCACACCAAGAGGATTTTATTCCAAATAAATGTTATTTATGTGATAAAGAAATAGTTGATAAGGAAAATTTTAAGCGTCATATGTTGACACACGATGACTCTTTTGGCGGTTATCCTTGTAATTTTTGTCATAAAAAATTCCTTGACAAAAGCTATTTGATTAAACATGAAAAAATACATAAAGAAGGATTTGACGGTTATAAGTGTGATATTTGCAATAAAGTATACAAACAAAAACAAACAATGATGTTACATAAGAAAAAACATCATACAGAATCCGAATCATGATGTTTTACGTAGTTCTTTTATTTTTTTGATTATACCAGTGACAAATTTATCATAATTTATATCATCTGTATGATTACTATTACTTTTATCTTTGTGATTACTAACACTATCAATTATTTCTTTAACTGTTCCTAAATAATGATATACAATAATCGGTTTTTTATTAAATAATACTAAACTTTCTACATCATAAGAAGTAAATGTTATATGTTTTTGATATTTAATCATAAATTCTTTACTCATATAAGGATAAATAGCGAATCCATCATATTTTTTTATTAATTTAACCCAATCGTATTGAGCAAATCCATATTGAAAGCTACAATTCTTTTTACTTTTGTAACATTTATTTTTATTGATTAAATTACATTTTTGAGTTTTTTTATCCCATTTACACATTTTTTTTTCAGTTACCATGTTTAATTCGCTATCACAATATTTTTTAGCTATAACGTCACATGAATACATATGAGTTCCATTCGGAAACCATCCATTTTTAGCTTTTTTTGCAATATATTTTTTATCAAATTCTTTTATTTTTTCTTGATAAATTTTATCAGTCATTGGGTCTGATAATTTATCTTTACCAGTGATACTAAAAATATTTGAATAATCTATTTGTGCATATAGAATTTTTGTTTCTGGTTTACAACATAAATCGGCAAAGAACCATCCTCCTTTTGACCACCATGTCCCTAGGGGTTTATCCCAAATAAATGGTTTATTACCTAACTCCTTTTTTATATCAAAGTCATGTAAAATTGAGGTGTTACCTGCTTTTAACCATTCGTTGTCTGCTAAAAATTTTGTTAATTTACCTAATGATGAATCTGTTGACTTATATCGGTCAATGTGATTATTTTGGACATAAATGTTATTATTCTTTTTCAAACTCATTATCAATGATTTTACTATAGAACCGATTTTTCTTAATATAAAAGAAAATTTTTAATTTAAGATGTTTGTAATTATTATTAAACTATGAACAAAACCTATCTTAGTATTTTACTATTAAGTATTTTAATGACCACTTATAACAATATCAATCTCAATCACAATTGCACTAATAAACCGAAAATTGTATTACTTGGTGATGGTTTCTTTGCTCGTGGATTTCTCCATCATATAAATTACAATAAATTCTTTATTACACAAATTTATAAAGATTCATTCATTAACCCTCAAGATATTATGTATTCATTACAAAGAGGAGAAAAATATGTTCCTGGAATGCATTTACATCTTAGAGATTACATTACTAAAAGTCCAGATGTTAAAATCAATATGGAGATTACGAAATTAGAATTAGATACAAAAAAAAATAGTGTCATTGTTAATGGTCAAGGGATTGAATATAATCATTTGGTAATCGGGCTAGGTGGACAAAAACCATTATCAACATGGGTAAAAGAACTTAATAAAGTTGTTGAATATAAAAATTTGTCAATTGGTATTGTCGGTATGGGTCCAACTGGTATTGAATTGGCCAATATTTTATCAACAAATAATATAGTTAATATGTTTGATATGCTTCCTAGAACTAGAATATTAACATTTCTTTCAAATGAAAATAAAAATATGATACTTGAAAATCTTGAATATAAAAACATACACATACATTTAGCAAAACCGTATAATAAATATGAAAATTTTCATAGTCATGTCATATTTTGTGGTGGAACTAAAGCAAATTCGGTTATGAATATTGATAATACAGTTAATAATATGTTATTGATGAAAGGAACTGATAATATTTACATTGGCGGTGATTGTGCAAATACTGATTATATTAAAACCGCTCAGGTAGCTTATCAACAAGGAGTCTATGTTGCTAAGAGATTAAATGGAGAAATTGAAGATTCTAAATCATTTGAATATAAACATAATGGTATAGCAATGAATATGGGAGAAAAAAAAGTGTTAATAGAAGGACATAATATAATACCAGATGGTGTTTATTCGGATTTTATTATTAAATTATATTCATGGTTTTGTATATAAATTAGATTGAAATATTTAATCATATTCTGTAGTGAGTTCTTCATTAGCTTCTTCATTTATTTCTTTTTTATACAAATCTGGTTTAGTTAATCCGGTTAGTTTATCATATCCTGAAGCTTTAAGAACACCATTTACTAATTTCTTTTTTTGAGCATCTGATAAATACATATAAGTATTATGGTGTTTATAAACATGGTCATCAGTGATACCAACAATTTTTTTGATGTTATCAATGGCTGTTGTTTTATCCCAATTCCCACTTATATTTTTTTCAAAATGGTCTCTAATGCATTTATCACTTAGTATAAAAGGGAAAATAACATCAACCATTGCGATTTCCTTCCCTTTAATTTCTTTATATTGTTGGATAGCGCTTTCTTTTAGGTAATATACTAATGAACTGATACATGAATTAATTCCACCATTTCGGTAATTTTCTAATAAAGTTTCGGTTTGTTTATTTGTTAAACCATATTCATTTTTATAATTTTCAATAAATGTATTAATATCAATGACATCATTAAAATTGGTATTTAGAAATTCTATTTTAGAAACTTTGACGTTGTTATTTATGATTGTCTTAGCGGATTGTATATTATTAGTTTGATTAATTAATTGCTGTTGCATATGTTTATTCTCTAAATCTTTAATTTCTAATTTTTTTTCATAATCTTTAATCGTAATTTCATTCTTTAATTTATTTATTTCAATATCCTTTTTTATGAGTTCTATTTCTAGATTAGCATCATTACTTTTACATTTTTTTTGATGTCTATATAAACTACTATGATGAGTATATTCATTACCACAATGTATACAAAATAATATTTGTTTCTTATCTAAATTTAATAAATTATCTTGTATAACATACGAAGTATTAGCCGTGCTTATATGTTTATTAGTAGTAAAGTGTTTTTGTAAATTGTATATTGTTTTAGTTTTGTATTGACATTCATTACAAGAGAACATTCTTAAATAGTTGTATTAATAATTTTAATTTTATATATTGTTTATATTTTTTTTTCAAATTTTTTTCATGAAAAAATAAAATGCTACAAAATGCTATATAATGCTACATAAAAAGTAGAAAAGTAGAAGGGTTTTTTGCGACCAAAACCATAATCAAAAAAAATAATGCATAAAAACGTCGCAACTTTGACAGCTACTTTTTATCATTTTATGTAGCATTATGTAGCATTATGTAGCATTTTGTATATTGGATGCCATATTATATTATCAAATGGTCGAAAAAAAACCTGCTACTTTTTTTTTGCAAATTATTTTCATGAAGAAATTGAAAAAACCATTAAAATAATAAAATTATGTAAAAAAATCACCATTGGAATTTTCACTTTTTTTTAATGAGAAAATCACTTTGTGTAAAAAAATAACACCTTTCAAACTTAAAATTTTCAAAAAAAATATTTCACTCAAACTTTTTGAAAGAAATTTTGAAAGAAATTTAGAATAAAAAAATTATTTAAAAATTGAATCTATACATAAGGATATTCAAATAATAATTATCATAAAAAAACTTATACTTGTAAAATGATTCCTGATGCTTTTATTTGTCCTATTACTGTAAGTATTATGAATGAACCTGTTTCAGATTCTGATGGTAATACTTTTGAAAAGGAAGCTATTATAAAATGGATTACTCAACATGGTAACTCTCCTATTACAAGAAATCCTATGACAATTGATAAATTAGTGCCTAATCGTGCTTTAAAAGAATTAATTGACAATTATTTGGGTATGAATCAAATAGTAAATACACTTCAAGTTGGTAATGTAAATTCATTTCAGTCAGTTGAAAGAGACCCTGTATCAATTATTGCTTTAGTTGATATTTCCGGTTCAATGCAAGAAATATGTAAAAATGGTAACTCAAAAGAACAAATTAATTTTACACGACTTGACCTTGTTAAACATACAATGTTAACTATTGTAAATTCATTAAATGCAAATGATAAATTGGCAATTATTAAATTTAATGGCGAAGCTACTCTTCTGACAGGATTGATTCCTACAAAAGATGATAACAAACAAATATTTACACAGACCATAAATGACCTAACCGCTTATGGTAACACAAATATTTGGGAAGCTCTACGTGTAGCTATTAATCTTGTTAATAATAATAAAAATGAAAATAAAATCCATATTCTACTTTTTACTGATGGAGAATCGAATGATAATCCACCACGAGGTATTATTCCAACATTAAAAGAACATTTAGCAACAAATGATGTTAATATTAGTATTAGCACATTTGGTTTTAGTAATCAAATTAACTCAAATCTTCTTTTTGAGCTTTCTAACATTAAGCAAGGCATTTTTGGATTTATCCCAGATTCGACAATGATTGGAACTGTTTTCATTAATAGCCTAGCTCATTTTATGACTTATTCTTCCAATCCTGCACAACTTGGAGAATTTGAAAACAAAATTTGCGATGTTTTAGTTGAAAAGTTAAAAAATAACAAGCTTGATGAATTTAATACTTTTGTTGAACAATATAAAGGAAATACTTTTGTTGATTCTATCTTGTTGGATACTATTGATTCTGTTAATGATAGTGATGGACAAATTAATAAAGCATTTCAACCACGTTACTATAATATTTGGGGATATCATTACATTCTAAGTGTCATTTCAGCATATCAAAATCGTTTCTGTCTTAATTTTCGTGACCATGGTGTTCAATACTTTAAGACACCAAAGTTTGAAGAAATACAAAAAATTATTGAAAATGTATTTATGAATATTACACCACCTACACCTACTGGTCGCTCATATGGACCAAATGTTGGTTCAAATGCACCAGTATCTAATCAAATGTTTAGTCAAACATTTTATAGTCCATCTGGTGTTTGTTTCTTAACTAATACTTTGATTAAGATTGAAGGGGGTAATTTTATTCCAGTTCAAAAAGTAACTAAAGGAACTAAGATTGAATCATTTGGTAAAACAGCATCTGTTATTTGTGTATTAAAGACTAAAATGTCTGGAATATTGCGACGTAATATTCTTAAACCATCAACAGTTATAACACCATATCATCCAGTCTTTTTCAATACTCAAAAAGTTCCTGAATGGATATTTCCCAATGATTCCAATAAATTTAATAATGAATCATTTAAAGATGTTTATGTGTATGATTTTATCCTAGATAATCATCATATCGTTGAATTAGGGGGTGGTGTTTTCGCTGCTACATTAAATCATGGTTTTAATGGTGAAGTAATTGGCCATGATTATTTTGGAACTCAAAAAATAATTAATGACTTGAAAAAACATTCGGGATGGGAATCTGGATTTATTCAATTAGATAATTATACTTTTATTCGTGACACAATCACATCTAAAATAGTAAGATTGGTTTTCTAAAGAAAAAAATCATATAAATCATAATATAAATCCAAAATAAGAATTATAATGATTTACATTTATTCAAACTTTTTTTACAAGTATAAATTGTAAGAAAGGGTAATAAAGTAATTATGTCAATTGTAAGTGAAAAAGGAAAACATATCCAACAACAATCATCACAACTGGGTTCTGATATTTTTTTTTCACAACCATTCTTAAAAATTTGACATGTTTTATCAGTTACCATAAAAGGATAAACATTACAGTTACTTTCCGACTTTTTATTGTCTGAAGGTTTAGGTTTAGGGTTAGGTTTAGGTTCTGATTCTAAATAGGTAATAATATCAGCCATGTTTTTATTTAATTATCTTTTAATTATCTTTTAATTATGATTTTATTATGTTTTAATTATCTTTTAATTATGTTTTTCAATTTTGCATTTTTTATCAATTTTTTTTACAATAGTTAAGTCTAAAAATATTAAATATGAATGAACATATTTTTCATTTTAACTAAGTATGATTATAAAAAATTGATTTATAAAAGCAATTATTATATTCATAAAACTAGATTACTACTTTTACAGAAATTATGTCTTGGCGTCACAACAATAACCAACAAAAAGGTAACATAAATATTTTTGGTGAGATGTTTACTCTTCCTGAAAATTCTTATAACACTCTTATGGACATTTGGAACAAAGGACAAGCTCATGTTCCTATTCTCCAAGCTGAGATGCCTTCACGTCAAGCTTGGGACCATGATGAAAGTCTCATCAACCAAGATAGCACAAACGAAAATTTGGCATGGAACGGTAATACCACACTTCTTCCCATTGAAAACATCGACATCAAGACCGTTCTTATTCATCAAGACATTTCAGTCAAGATGGTAAAACAACTTATCCGTCTAGTCTCTTCTTCCAGTGGTATTGAGGGTCATTTCATTGCTGGACTTTTCTACACAAGCAAAACTCTTTCTGAAGTTGCAAACAAACTTAATGAACGTTACAAAGTCTCTACATTTAAGATTGTTTACACATCACCTGAAACAGGCTCACAGCTCACTTTCAGTTACCCTTAAAACACTTTAGATGCACTCATTAAAAGATTTTAATTTTTTTTTATATACAGGAAGTCCTTTAGATTCTTGTATAAATCCATTCTTTTCATAGAATATACATAATCTATTTTTTTCAAAACCATTAAAGTATTCTGGAATTAGAACTATATCTTTAACCGATTTATACATTCTTGAAATATATTTTTCAAAAACATCTAAGACTTTTGTTCCAAATCCTTGTCCTCTATATTCTTCATAAATAAAAATTAAACTTATAATTATTTGAGAATATTCAACATGAAACCGAATAAACCCTATTGATATTTTATTTTCTATTTTATTTTTAATCTGATTAAAATGGTTAAAACTAAATTGGTTAAAGAAATGAATTATACAATTATCTTTTGTTTTAGATGATTTTTCCAAACTATAAGTTATTTTCATGCTTTGATTTTACTTTTTGTCAAAAATCATATTCTAGATATATAATTGTTGTTTTGATTATATTTTTTTATAAAATTTATAAAAATGAAGACTAAGACATATCTAGAATATGATTTTTTATAAATTTTATTTTTTGATAGTGATTTTTATAAAACATCATGTTCTAGATGCAAATAATTATTATAAAAAAATACTGACTTAATGTTGCTTTATTTTGTTAATAAAAATAATAAAAAAATTGATTTATAAATTAATATTTTTTATTTTTTAACTTTTACACATTAGTCATCATGACCATTTATACTTCATACAATCCAGTAAATAATTCACACCGAGCTGTTAACCATCAGGGTAGTTTTATCTTTGACAATTTGATAAATACATTAAATCAGTCTATTGATGACGGTCTATATGATGTGAATGATAGAAATGACCATTTATCTATTCTTAGACATATGACAACATTATATTTAACTGTTGAACAATCTAATTGGTTAATTTGTCAAATATTAAATGGGGAAAATCCAATAACTATTTATACTGGTTTTATCATTAGATTTATCCCTATTTTACCTTTTGAGAATACTAATATTGTAAATAATGCTAGACCAGCTCTTGAAAATGCATTTAATAATAATCTTTATGCTAGAAACAGTATTGCTGATGCATTAAATGAATTGGTAGATTTACCTTTAACCGAAAATCAATTCGATTGGATTACCACCCAGATAAATAATTTTGTTAATCCAATTCAAATTATTATTAGTTTCTTAGAACTTTTTGTTGTTTGTAACCAGAATTATAATTCTGATAACATAAATTTTAGAAATAATACTATTTATCATAATGAAATTGTGATTCATCATGTTCAAGAGTCCATACCATTAAATCCTTTTATTAATTTTATTCAAATGCCTGAATGGTTTCGAAACACAATAATGCTTTCTTTATCTAGAAATACTGATATTAGTTATACTACACTTCAAGAATTGTTTAACCATCATGAAAATATCCTATCAGTTGTAATGCATATTTTTTCAAATTATTTGATAAATAATATTACTCTTTATTACCAAGATAGAACTAATAACCATTTTTATAATTGGATATTTCGGAGAAGCTAGAAACTAGGTCTAATTATAAATTTCTAGTATAATTTTATTTTTTTTAATAATTTTGAATAATTATAATCTATAAAAATTGATTATAATTGGTTATAAATTTAAAATATTATTAATCAACACTTTTGATACAAAATGGCATCAAATCCATATTCTTCACCATTTGATTTTGGAATGAACAACCAAAGCTTCATCTTACCTACTGGTCATGTTTCTTCTCAACGTTTAGAACCTTTTCCAGTAAACAATGTTACTTTTGCAGATGTCACAAAAAATAATTCTGCAGCTATTCCAACTCCTGCGTTGCCTCCGAGTTACGAATCAATTTGTAATGGAACATCTAGAAGCATTGTCATTAACAATCAATCAAGTGTTCAATCATCAAGTCCTCAAATGAGAAATAATCATCACGCACCACCTCCTGGTTTGGTTCATCCATCAGAAGTTAGTAAAAAGATTATTAATACTACAGTTTTACAAGCTTTGCGAAGTGAAATTGGAGAAGTTAAAACTCAACTAGCCAATATTTCTGTAATTAGCCAAAAAATAGATAATCTTGAAAAATTGTTGAACATTTTGGAAAAATTTCAATAAAAAACGATTTTAAGATTATTTGATTTAATCTTTTTTTGTTTTATTATTTTTATTATTTTTATTATAAAAAAATAATATTATTAGATAATAAAATACAAAATATTAAAATGGGTGATTTACAAGCAAATCTTATTGAATTAACCAATAATTTAGGTATTAATTTAACATCAAATAATACTAGAATAAAACATTCAAAAACAGGGGAATTTAATATTTCTTCCAATGGTGAGATAAATATTGAACCTACAACAAAATTAGGTGTAACAACGAATAAAGTTGATATTATTTCAGACAATGTTAATATTACAGCTAAAAATTTTGTAATTGATTCACCTGATGAAGTTATTAATATGTCATCGAACTCTTCAATTTATTTAACACCTGGATATCTTAGTATTACCACAAAAAATGTATCTTCATATTTTGGTGAAGATGGAAATGGAATAGATATAAGAAGTGGTGATGGAAGCTCTGGTATAGAAGGAGGACAGATAAATATTACAGTTGGACAAAGTACTGACACGAACGGAGGAGACGTTTACATTAATGGTGGATATGCACCTGGTAATACTGGTGGTAATATAAATTTATACGCTGGTAATGGACATGTTCATGGAAATGTAAATGTTAATGTTGGCACTCTTCCTAGTGATACACGTGAATGCGGTAGATTGAACATACAAAATGGTCCCTTAAAATTATTTGTATATGCAAATGAATCAGTTAGAGGTATAAAAATAAAAAATCCAGTGAAAGGTGATATGTGTCTGGTTGAAACCAGTGGTGCTGGTGATAATTTAATTCATTATTTTAATGGCACAGAATGGAAAGCATTACTACCTTTTGCTTAATAGTTGTGATTTTTACTTTTTTATTTTTATGAAGATTTATGAATAATAATATATAAAATTATTTTTAGATAGTTATATACCTAGAAATATAATTTTACATAAATCAATCAAATTAAAATCCTAATACAATGATCAATAATTTTTTTATTTTTTTATCAACATTTATAACATATTCAACCTTTAATTTGTTGGCTTTAAAAAATACATTTTTTTCTAAAATCATAACACCACAAAATTTTAAAGGAGGATGTGATAAATCTCATGAAATTGTATCATATAGTATGAGCACAATTCATTCTACAATTGTAGGGTTTATAAATTCATTAAATATATTAGGTGTAATTGATAATTCAACTGTTTATACATCATATTATTTTAGTTTTGGATATTTTTGTGGAGATATTTTGTATCTTTTACTAATCTCTAAAACTAAGAAAGAATTACTTAACCAATCAACATTTTTATTTCATCATCTAGTAACAATAATTGGTCAAAGTATCGAATTATCGTATCAAAATGATATTAATGAAAATAAAATTAGATATTATACTGGACGTATGTTTTTAGCAGAATTATCGGTAATACCAATGAATATTGCATGGTTTATTAAAAATATTGATGTTGATTATAAAAAAAATTATTATTATAGAACATCATTTGAAGCTTTTTTTAGATTATACATTGTTTTTAGAATTATTAATTATAGCAATTTATCATATCTTTGGATAACCCAAGATTTTAACTATTTAATCGAAGGTTCCCCTCTAATGTTGCTATCTTTATTAAATTTTATTTGGTTTTATAAAATTTGTCAAATAAAAATCGGATTGAATAAGATTAAAGTTGATTATAAAATGCAATATAAAAATATGAAATGAATGTTTGAAATGAATGTTTGAAATGAATCTTTGAAATGAATCTTTGAAATGAATCTTTGAAATGAATTTTTGAAATGAATTTATAATTATAAAAGAACTTATATATAGTTTATTTTTTCTTTTATCTTTTAGAATTGTAAAATAAAATAATAAACATATTGCAATGGTTAAATCATCTAAGTCATTATCTGGAAACCTTAAAAATGATGATTATATTTTATATGGTATTGTTACAATAATTATAGTAATTATTTGTTTAATAGTATGGAAATATAGATTATCAAAAAATATAGAAAATTTTGAATCTAATAATATTTTGAAAGGTCATAGATTTGTTGTTTCTTTAACAACATCACCTTTAAGAATAAAAAAAATGGATGAAATTATCAAAAATATTATGGAACAAACAGTAAAACCAGATAAAATACATTTAAATGTGCCTAATTTCTTCAAAAGAAATTGCGAAAATTATGACCAAAATATAATTAATGAACTTTTAAATAAATATCCTGTTTTGCAAATTAATAGATGTGAAGATAAAGGACCAGTAACAAAAATATATCCAACATTAGAACATGAAAAAGATGGTGAATCTTTAATAATTATAATAGATGATGATATGTGGTATGAAAATAAATTATTTGAAAAATTAATCACTCAATTTTTAGAAAATCCCAATCAGGTTTTATCTAATGATGTGGATAAATATGCTACTGTAGAAGGTGTTAATACACCAGGAGCTTATGCTGGTATAATTTTTAAACGTTCTATGTTTGGTGATGATTTTATTAAATTCATTGATGAAACAGGAACCTATAAAAATTGTTATAATTCTGATGATTTAATTCTCGGAATTTACTTTAAAAATAAAAAAATACAAGTAAAACAAGCAACAATTTTAGGTAAACATAAAAGTTTAGATTATAGTGAAGGTAATGATGCATTAAAAAAACAAGATAATATGTATCATGTTGAAAGATATAAAAAATGTAAAAAATTTATTGATACTATGTTATAGATAATGAAGAATTGTATGAATAAAATTAGACAAAGCGTCAATTTCAATATTATTTTCATTCAATATATGATTAATTTCATACTTCTCATCATCATCTAAGTCTTCAATAATATTATTTTTTATTTCTTCTTGGTTTAAGTCTTTACTTTCATTGCAAATTTCAATATTACCAATTTTTAAATAATAGGTTCCATTTAATTCAGTATCACCTGAATAAATTACTTCAATTGGAATTTTTCTAATATTAAATTCTACATGTTTTTCAATTAAAAAATCAGTATATTTATATTTTCTTTTATAATCTTTAATATCATCAGAAGTAATTTTATCTAATTGTTCATTACATTTTATTTTATTTTTAATTTTTTCTTCACGTTCTTTATTTTCATATTTGGTAATAAAATCCTTACATAAATAATACATTTGCCTAATATCAACAAGGTTATCATTTAATTCTTCAAACAATTGATTAATATTACTCATACTTTTATTATGATTTGAAAAGTTATATTTTTAATTTTTTATGTTGTATTTTAATTTAGCAATTTCAATTTTATTAAATTTAATGAAAAAATATGAAAAAATATGAAAAAATATGAAAATGTCATTATTATATTTATTATATTTTTAACTAGGTTTAATTTCTGGTTGTGGTGGTGGTGCTGGAGGTGCAGATAATGATTCTGTATGCATTTGAGGTGGAGATGGTGGTTGAGGTTGTGGAGGTGGTTGAGGTGGTTGAGGTGGAGATGGTGGTGGAGGATGTGGGGGTGGTTGAGGTGGTTGAGGTTGCGGGGGTGGTTGATGTGGTTGAGGTTGCGGGGGTGGTTGTGGGTGATGTGGTTGATATGATTGATTATGATGATATACGTCTGTTCTTTCTGTTCTCCATGGATTAAACCACCAATTATAATAAAATGGTCTTCTATCATATCTATCATAATAGTTATCATCAACTAAATATATTGAGGTTTCAGTCTTTTTTTCCGAAGGTTCTAATGTTTTTTTAGATTCTAATAGAACAGGTTGGTAAATATTTTGAGTATATTTGAAATAAATAATAATCCCGATAATAATAATGATAAATACTATAATAATTAACATTATTACCATTGAATTATCCATACAAATAACACCTGGAGGACATACATCTGTATTACCTCCTCCTCTTGATACTTTAGGTGTTTTTATTTTAGGTTTTATATTTAATTTTACTTTTGGAATAACTTTACTAGGCATTAAAAATAGTATCCTTTTTATAACTTTTTATTATATTTTTAGATATTTTTTGAATATAAAATTGAAATTTAGCTTAAAAAATACTAATTTATAATTATAAAAAAAATAAATAATGAATAACTTAATTCGGTTTATACCTTTACAATCCTTTACAAATATTTTATCTAATAGAGCTCATTATGTATTTTGTAATCTTATAACTCATTTAGAATCAAAAGAAGTTTTATATTTTGGAGAAAATACAAAAGTAAATATTGAAATATCAAGAGATTCTGATTATCATAACAAATATATGAATGAATCTCTAGAAATACGGAATACTATTCTAGCTAATAATGTTCCTACCTTTAAGAATTCTAATAATTATCTAATTTATGAAAAAATAAACATTAGTCTAAATACTTTTAAAGATTTCAATATAGGTGTTAAATATAAATTGGATATAATGTTACATGAAAAATTAACAAATGAAATAATTAATAAAAAGATTGTTGATATTTATTCACATGAAATAAAATTTGAAAAAAATAATTATCCAATTTTACTTAACCTAGAACAATATCATTCCTCCGAGGTTTTAGAATTATTGGAATATGTTAAAAAAGAAACACTGAAACAATAAGAAGTATTTTATTTTCTATTTTTAGTTATTTTTTAGATATTTTTTTAGATATTTTTTTAGATTTCTTAGTTTTTTTCATTTTTTTGATAGATTTCTTAGACTTTAGAGTTTTCTTTGTTTTTGTCTTATTTTTGGATTTATATTTTTTACCACCTCCTGTTCTAGGAGTCTCACACATTTCACAATTTTTTGAACCACTTGGATTTTTAAATGTGCATTGTGAACAATCCCATTCACTGGGAGTTTGAGTTTGTTTAATTGCATCACATGATATACATCTATTTGCATCTTTTTCATTTATAGTTGTGCACTTTGGGCATATCCATTGTCCAGGATTAAGTTTGACAAGTCTACGATTACGTTCTTCTGCTTCTGATGCTATTCTTTCTTCATTAGCCTGCCAAGCAGTTATACCTCCTACGCCTGTAGGACTACCATTTCTAGGAATCTGACATGCTCTACAAACTTCTGAGGTTCCTGGATTTTCAGTTGTGCAAAATGGACATGTCCAATTACCTGGTTGAAGACTTGGAGCTCGTAAGGAACTAGATGCAACTCCATTACGTGCTGCTACTCCATAAAATGCTGTTGCAGGCAATCTTTGTTCTTCCGGCCATTTATTTATTAAATCATATAAAATTGTAAATGTTGGTTTTTTTTCTATGGATAAACTACGCATCTTTATAGCATTGAGAAAGGCCATTAATTCTTTTTTTTTATTAGCTAGTGCTTGAGTACTTGAAGATAATTTGTTAAAGTATTCTCTAATAATCGTAGCAATGTTCTGACGCAATATTGTTAAAGGATCACGTGGTTGAGGTTTGTTAAATACATCTGTAAAAAAATCTTGGCTTTGCGGAACTAATGGCTCAACATGTATTAATATTAGCGGTATAGAATCTTTATATGGTTCAATTAATTCTTGTAGTCCAACATAAATTAATTGTTCATATTCATCATCAATAAAAATAATCGGTCCTTTATGACGATAAACCAAAGAAAAATAATTTTTAGCCATTTTATACATTTCATTTTTAAGCTCTTGATTATCATCATATTCTCTTTGCTCTTCGGCTCCCTCTTCAGGACTTAAAGCCGAATTGTCAGATGGGCCTTTTACGTAGTTATCATATTCTAGTTTTCCTAAATAATCTACATAATAGGCACCAGGAACAGAACCTGTCTCCGAATTGGATGATCTTTTAACATCTCCTGGTGTAATTACCCCTTGAATAGTAACACCTTTTGCCAAAAGTGTGTTGATTAAATTATATCTTATCAAAAGGGGGGTAGAACCGAATACTTCTTGAATATTCTTAACCCCAATCATAACAGTGTCGTGACTCATTTTTGTAAAAAGAAATACATTAGGTTTACCTCGTAAAAAAGCAACTAACCCATCATTTAGTCTTTTTGATTCTTTAATTAATGTTCCATCAACATCAACTAAATAAATTGGTTCTCCAGGAACAATTGTATAGTCTAAAGATAATGGAACATATTCTTGTTGTCTACGTGCAGCAGCCATTTTAAAATTTAATATTTAGATATTTAATATATAAAAAGTAAAAAATAAAATAGTAAAATATTTAAAGTTTAAATACATTTTTTGGTAACGCTTTTTTTAAAAAAGCGTTCTTACCATTCTAGTGTTTCATCGGCTTCAAAAACTGTGAATATTTGGTTTAATAAAGTTTGAAGTTCACATTTGACATTTTCTCCTCCCCATGTCATTTTTTCCATAAGTTTTTCATATTTTGTTTCGTCTTCAAATTTGATGACATTTTCATCAGTATCCATATCATCATCAGAGTCACTTAATGAATCTTCTTTCATTTCTTCATCTTCTTCTTTTTCTTCTTTTTCAACATCCATTTCTTTTTCTTCTTCTTCTTCTTTCTCTTCTGATTGAATCATGATACATGTTTCACCATATATTTTATCGTTAATATTGTCGATATTAGTAGTATAAAAGAATGTGAAATTTTCTTTATTGTAATTCATTTCAACAACATATTCAATGGTTGGTTTCTTTTCAGTAATTTCATTTTCAGCATTCATATAACCTTTAATATTATATACATTATCTAAGAATTGATGTAATGGTGAAGAAGCATCTAATTGTTCTTTAAAGTTTTTAATAATATGTGTAATTTTATCTGTATTTTTTTTCATTGTTAATTCTTCTAATTTATCTTGACAAATTTCCATAATCATTTCATATTGTTGTTCATCTAGTGAAGATTGACAAAGGAATCCAGCACATGTATCAAACATATTTTCATCCATTTTCATATTTTTTAATAAATTACCTAACATTGATTCCATTCCTTGCATATCAGGCATTTCATCCATATTTGGTAAAGATTGTTCTTCGTTATTTTCCATTATTGATATAATTATTGATTGTGATTAATAGTTATATTTTATAATTATTTTAAAATTAAAAATTTAACGAAAAAAATAAAAAATAAAAAAAAAATAAAAAATAAAAAAGTAAAAGGTAACATTAATAGTAATTATAATTTTTTAATTTCTAATAAAAACGGCTTGACCAGGGATTAATTTACGTGTTGGTGAATTAGTATGAATAAAAATTCGGTGGTCTGGAAAATCTTTTGGTTTGCATTTAACAACTGAATAATCATTTAGTTTCAAAAGATTTTTAGCATTACTATTAGTATACATGATTCCTGTATGTCTATTAAAAACAATTAAATCTTTATCTGCGTAAATTGTTTCTTGTCTTACCATTTCATGTAGAATTTTACCTTTAACAAATTCAACTCCTTTGCTTTCGCAAAAGTCTTTAATATTGGTAGGTGTAATGACATTTAAAATTTGATAACTTGGCAATTGAGTCTGTGTATTTTCTTGATTTTTTATTTGATTAGATTCTGCTTGATTTTCATCATCAGCTGTTTGTAAATCTGATAATTGAAGTCCGCTTATTTGTAAAAGTCTTTCAAGTAAAATTTCTTCAAATGATTTTCCTAATTTTTCTTGAATAAAATTACGAAGTTCCAAAAAGAATAGTTCCTCTACTTGTTCATCTGTTAATTGTTGTCTTTCCGTTTCTGGATTCTGATTATTCTCAGATTCTGTATGAGTTTCTTGTTGTGTTTCAGTTTGAGGAGTTTGTTGTGGAGATTGTTGTGGAGATTGTTGCTGAGGATGTGGTTGTTGTGGTTCATTTTTCTTTGATTCTTTTTTGGTTGTTGGTTTTTTAGGTGTTTTTTTTACATTTGAAGATGTCATTGTTTTAGGCATTGAAATTGTTGTATTTGTCAATGTTGATGTAATTGATGGTGAAGATGTTTCAATTGGTAATATTGTTTTTGGGTCTAAAAAGTTAACTTTCAGATTAGTATTTCTTTCGACTAATGTGTCCAATTGATTATGAACATCATAAAAATCATGTTCCGAATCCGAATCATCATTCGTTTCAGAAGATAAACTATCATCATCAAAACTAATATTATTAATGATTTTATTTTTTCCTTTAACTTCTGAAGTCTTTTTATTAATTTTCCATTTTGTTCTACATAAAGGACAATTATCGTGTCCTGATGCGAACCATTGTTTAATACAATCATTATGGAAAAAGTTTTTACACATTGCTTCACAACATGTAATATCTTCACCATTATTCATAACTTCAAAACAAATTGAACAATCTTGTCCATATGCATCATTAATATTAGCAACTTTACTTTTCTGAGTTTTAAGTCTTTCTTTTTGACTTTTAATTATTTCTTCGCGATTAATACGGCTCTTAAGACGTTCAATCCATAATGTTGAACATTCATTAAAATGTTTTTCATTCCAAACTGTTTTATTAGAAATTAATTGTTCAGCAATATCTTGTTTTGGTGCTACTCTTACAATTAAGAATAAAAGATGTTTACAGAAATGTTTATTTTTCTTTTGGTCAATGCATGAACATGTAAATGAATTTGTTGTTAAACATTGGTCATAAACATTAAGACTTTGAGCACGAACCTTAAATTCCCATTTATCAACTTCTACTTGATTAGCAGCCATTAAGTAAATTCTTTCATTTAATGATTTTTGTAAACGTTTAGTCGACATTTTACTTAACTCTATTGAGATGTTATAATATTTATATGTTAATATTAAAATTATCTTATGCATTTTTTTTATAAAATAAAAAAATGAATGAAATTAAATAAAAAATGAATGAAATTAAATCTAAACTTAACTTTACAAATTCCAATTTATTATTTTTTTATTATGCAATTCTAGATATTGATTAGTCAGTTTGAAATGATTATTACCAAACCAACCTCCTTTATTAGCAGATAAAGGAGAAGGATGGCTAGCTTCTAGAATATAATGTTTTTGTATATCAATTGTTTTCTTTTTTATATATTTTTTTGCATCATTACCCCATAGCATAAATACACAACCATTATTTTTCTCTGAAATTTTTTTAATTATAATATTTGTAAAAGGTGTCCAAATAGATTGATGTGAATTTGGTTTGTTTTCTATTACAGTTAAAGAAGAATTTAGCATTAAAACCCCTTGTTCAGCCCATTTGGTTAAATTACCATTTACAGGAATTATAAAATCATTATATTCATATTTTAATTCTTGAAAAATATTTTTCAATGACGGAGGTATCTTAACATCATCTTGAACTGAAAAACTGAGTCCATGTGCTTGTCCTTTTCCATGATAAGGATCTTGCCCAATAATACAAGCTTTCATTTCATCTATTTCAAAAAATGTAAAAGCATTAAAAATATGATTTGGTTCTGGAAAAATACCAATCTGACTATCAAATAATTCAAAAAACATATTAAGTTGAGTCTCTAAAATAGAAATAATTTCAGGATTATCTCTTTTTATTTCTTGTAATAGAACTCTCCATGATGATTTAATTTTAGTATTGATAATCAAATTTTCATAATTAAATGTCATTTATAATATTTATAGATTAAAATGTAATTAAGATGTATATTAAGATGTATGTTAAGATGTATATTAAGTATTATTTTTTATAAAAAAATCAATTTTATTTTAGATTTTTGAAAAAGTAAAGAAAAAAGTCTAAATGTTAAATGTATTTATGTTTTAGTTATTTCCATTTTGGTAATATTGATAATAATAATATGGGTAATATGATGTAGCTTGATGTTGTAAATTCATATAATGGGTCATATATGTTTCTTTAATACTATTTATTTCTTGTTGTAAAGTATTTTTTTCTGATTCAATAATTTTGATTTGTTCATTTGTCTTATCAAGTGTTTCTTGTAATTGTGTTTTATCGTTTTCTAAGATTTTAATTTGACTTTTTAATTTTTCTAAATTAACATGAAGACCTGTTATTTGATTGTATAAAACATCACGAATATCTTGTAGAGCATCAATTCTAATTGATAATACTGATTTTTCATTTTGATGTATTTTTTTCATTTCTTCAACTTTCATTATATAACTTTTTATTTCTTTTAAGATGTTTAAATTTTTGTTTTCATGGTCTAAACTTTTATTTCTTTCATTTTCCAATTCTTGTTTTAATGATATAAATTCTTCCTCTGTAAAATATTTTTTACTTTTTGGAACAAATGGTTTAGCCAAAAGATTTAATTCAGACATCTTTTTATTTTTTTTTAATTTAAATGATAGTTGTATAATTACTAAGTATTTTCAATTTTTTATTTTTTTTGACATGGTGTCATAAATATTCTCAATAATGTTAACAATAATATAGATAAGAAAAGAAATTGATTGAGATTACTTGCATTTTTTCTAGACATTTGTATTCCTGTTATTTTATATATAAATGGTCTAAAGAATTCTGGTGCATTTTCTTCTCGTGCAGAAATTGAAATCCAATGACCAGTTCTAAAATAATTTTCTAGTTTTGTAAGAATACATGTATCATCAATACTCCAATTTATCATAATTAAAATAATAAAAATTGTTAAATGAGGAAGATACTTTAGTGGTAATAAAAAATTACCAAAAAATATAATTATTATTACAACAATATGTATTATATATAATATATCTGCTAAAAATATTGAAACCATTTTTAATTTTAATTACTTTATTAGGAATATAAGAAATAAATAGTAATAATATGATTAAAGATTAATCTAGAATGGTTGAAAAAGATATTGATTCGAATAGCATTATAAATTTTTTATCCGATGAATTATATAATTATCGAATAGAAGAAAAGAAAAAACATGATTTAATGATTTCTATTCAAATTAGTATGATTGAAAGAGGTAAATTTGAAAAAAAATCAGAATTATATAATAAAGGTGTTGAAAATATGACTGAATTATCTGAATCTTTAATAGATATAAATGCTGTTATTGATTTTATAAAATCTAGTTTAAAGAAAAAAATAGTTAATGACAATAAAAAACTTAATTCTATTTTTGAGATGAAATTAATACCACCTATTCTAGATTCAAAGATGAAAAGTTTTTATGATTCAATGGATGAAGAAAGTTTAATCAAAGAAAAGGATAAGTTAAATAAAGAAATGGAATTAATGCTTTTAAATAAAAAATATGATGATTTTACAAATGCTAAAATAAAATTCGATTATATTCAAGAAGCAATTGAATATTATAAAAAATTATAAAATTATCTTCTGATTTTTATTTTTAAGTTTTATTGATTTTTTATTGATTTTTTATTGATTTTTTATTGATTTTTTATTGATTTTTTATTTGAATTTTATTTGAATTTTATTTGAATTTTATTTGAATTTTATTTGATGAAAGTATTTTCTCAAAAAATGGTAAGAGAATACAGCTTATAGTAAAAATAAAAATATAAAGATGGTTAATATTAAGAGAGTGTATATAACAGGTTATTACAATAAATTTAATACAGGTGATGATATTTTTGAAAAAATAGCACGAAGATTATTTACATCCGGAAAAACGATTGAATTTGTTATAAATCCGATTGATGAATTAAAAAAATGTATAGATAAGACCCCTCGAATATTTGATTCAGTTGATGCTATTATTTTATTTGGAGGTGAAACATTGAATGATTATTTTCTTAAAACTTTGGCAGCAATTAAATCATATAATCAATCAATAAAAATGTATGCGATTGGTGTAGGTTTAGGTGCTGATGTAGATTATTTAAAATATTATTTACCTATGTTTAATTATCTTATTGTTAGACATCATTATGATTATGAAAAGATAAAAATGCGTTTTCCGAATATTCCATGTATTTTTGTGCAAGATATTGCTTTTATGTATCAAATAAAAGGGTATAAACAAAAAAATAATGGTAAAAATCCGAATGTAAATCCCAATACGATTGGTCTTTTTCTTTCACAACCAAAGTATTTTTCATTAAATAAAAATAAAGATGCTCAGGAAATTTTATTAAATTCATATATGTCTATTGTAAATAATTATATAAGACAGGGATATTCTGTTAAATTATTTAGTATGTGTTATAATAATATCGAATCCGAGAGTGATATAATTTTAAATAATTTAATTTTACAAAATGTTGAAGCCAAGAGTAAATCTTCAGTAACTATAGTGTCTAATAAAGCATTTGAAGCTAATTTATTAACTTTAAAATATGCTGTTTGTGAACGTTTTCATTCTCATATTTTATGTTTGATTTATAACATTCCTTTTGTTTCTTTGGCAAATACTTTTAAAGTTAATCATTTATTGCATGATTTAGGATTAGAAAATACAATATTAACTCTTTCTGATGAAGCAAAAGAAAAAGTTAGAGGGTCTAAAAGTAGTCCAGAATTAGTAGAAAGTTCGTCAGATTCTAATAGTTCTGGGTTATCATCATTTTCATTATATTCAATTTATAATTTTGAATATGATTCAATACATAATAAATTACTAGAAATTGAGAAAATGAAATATTCATTGAAGAATATATATAAAAAAACTTATCCAATCGTTGATAATTTTTATAATCAGATAATTAATAATCAAGAAATAAGAAATGACATAGATTGTTTGTTTTTAACTGAAGACAGTAAATTAAATAATGGTTTAGAATTGTATTCTAAAACTAGAATTCCTATTTATATTGAACCATCACAAGCAATTGTATATTGTAATAAAATATTAAATGATATACATCATCCTAGAAATATAAAAAATCTAGCTGATTATGTTTTGATGAAAATATTTGGAAATGGTAATCTTGATTACAAATGGGGTATTGAAGAAAAAATGAAAAAAGATAAATTTAATTTAGAACAAATAAAATGGTTATTTGAAAAAAGTATGGTTGAGCACCGATATTTATCTAACTTTTTTACAAGTCAATTAATTCAAAATTTTAAAAATAAAAATAATGAAGGATTATTTAATATAGATTATATTGATCAATATGATAGAACAGGTGTTCATCGCCATGGTTGGAAATATGTTGTTGATAATTTTTCTTCTAAATTATGTTCATATAATCCTAATTTAATAAAATGTGATATGTATCTTGATAGAACTTTTCATTGGGCTAAAAGAGATATGTTAGATGCTGGTATAATACCATATCGTTCTCCATGGATAGGTATAATTCATCATACTATGTATAAAGATGCAAGCGGTTATAATTGTATTGAATTATTAAAATGTCCAGAATTTTTAGCTAGTCTAAAATATTGTAAAGGATTAGTTGTTTTATCAAATTATTTAAAATTAAAATTAAACAAACTAGCTAGTCATAATAAAATTAATTTACCTTATATAACGGTTATTCATCATCCTGGTTTTTTTGTAGATGAAAGTAAATTATGGAAATTTGGTTCATGGAAATTGTCATCTTGGAAAGGTGAAGTTATACAAATTGGTTCTTGGATGAGAGACTTGAAAGCAATTTTTGAGCTTAAATATAATAAAAAATTTGCATTAATTGGAAAAGAAATGAAAGATAAATACAAGGAAATTAGTTTTGGAGATAATCCAGTTAATTTAGATGATTTTAATGAAGAAAATATTAAAATAACTACAAAGAATACTGAAAAAGAATTAAATACAGTTGATAATTTTTATCCTGTAAAAATATTAAAATATGCTGATAATGATTCTTATGATGAAATCCTTTCTAGATATGTTGTATTTATAAAACTTTATGATGCAAGTGCTGTTAATACTATTATCGAATGTATTACTAGAAATACTCCAATAGTAGTAAATAGATTACCTGCCGTTGAAGAATATCTAGGTTCTAATTATCCACTTTTATATGATTCAATAGATGATGTTCCTATAATGTTAAATAATCATCGATTAATTATTAAGGCTAATACATATTTAAAAAAAATGAATAAGGATTTTCGGAAAATCGAAACTTTTATTAAAGAAATGGAAAAATTACATGAAAGTATTAAAGTGACCAAGGATTGATTTTTTTACCTCCGTCATATGAAACTGCAAAATTCTTTTCAACAAGAATATCATTGAAGCTTTTACCATTTGTATATAAATTTGACAATTCGACTAAAAGTCTGCCATATTTATCAAATTCAAGACATTTAACACTTACTAGTTTTTTATTTTTTTGAAGGATATCAATAACTTCTTCCTTTTTTATGTCTAAATTCACAAATGGTTCATTTTGGTTACAAATAAGAGAAAGAAGTTCAGCTCTAGCCTTTTTAGCCCATAAAATTTCATTATCGCGATTAGGTTTATCCTTACGAGGTTTCATTTCAGGTGTATCAATACCGTTAAGACGACATATAAATTTATAAAAGTTTCCTAAAACAGGTAATACAATTTTACAAGTATCAGCATCATAACATTCAACAACCTTACCTTGTAAAAGTTGTCCACATAGAGTGAATTCAGGGGTTTCTTTAGTGCAATCTTCAATTAATGACATTTTTGATTGTGTTTATTTTATTATATGATATTATTTTTATATCAATAATCTTTCAATTTTTTCATAAAAACCATGAAAAATAATCATGGAAAATAAAACAATAAATGAAAAATAAAAACTGTTATAAAAAAAGATGACTAACATGTAACTAGAATGATATAGCAATTCTAGATATTGTATTTATCCAAATACATTTTCTTTTTCATAAATTAAATTAAGAACTAGGTTTTCATCTTTATGTTGTTCATATAAAGAACCTAATGTTGATGATGTAGGTGCTATAATATCACCTTTTGATACTGTATTATCTGTTTTAGCATTTTTTTTGATAAAGATGAAAATTGTCTCTGATGGTGCTAGTTTCACTTTTTTTCTTAATAATGTCATAAAACTAGCAACGGTCATGTCCACCGGAACAATAAATCTATTAGTTCCATGTGATTTATGGGAAATACTCGAAATTACAATAGGAACACGGTCAGGATATTTTTGAATAAGTAGTTCTATCTTTTTACGAGTAAATTGAGGTGAATCTATAGTATTTATATTATTATATTTAGGTGAATTTTCTATGGTTGTCATTTTTACAGTTTGTTAATTCTAGCTTTTCAAAAGAAATTTTTATTTTTATTTTTTATTTAAATTTTAAAAATAAAAACCTATATGTTTGTATTTATTTTTATGATAAATTGCAAAATAATAAAATAGAAAAAATAAAGTAAGAGGATTTTTTAGAAAAAAAATAAATTTATTATTTTATTATTTTGATAATATTTAGGAGAAACTAACAACATAGGTTTTATCTTTAGCTATTTTAGTATCTTCTTTAATTTGATAATATGTAGTTTTTACACCATCAACATAAGTTTCCCAGTAATTAATATAATAACCTTCATTTTTAAGAAATTGTCTTAATATTGTCATTATAGTTCTAGTGTTCATTTTGTTAGTTAAATATATTTTAGCTTTACATGGTATATAATATTCCTCTAATTTTGGTTTTAGTTTTTGTATTTTTTCGATTGTCTTTCTTTTTTCAATATCTTTTTTACTAAATGGTTGGTCAATATTATTAAATCCTTGATAGCCAAATGCGTTTAGAATATCTAGCATAATTTCTCTATCTGGAGGTTTAGTAAATAGTTGATTAATCATTTTTCCTCTTTACATTTCTATAATAAATAAATAATTATATTTATACCGTGCTTTTTTTCTAAAAAATAAAAAAATAAATTAAAAAAATAAAAAAATAAAAAAATAAAAAAAAAATAGATATTTGTGTCGAAATGATTAATTTAATCTATTTCATCACAAAAGGTCTGATGTAAACCTTTGTAAGAAGGTATTTTTGGAGTTCTTGTTCGGAAAGGTTATCGAGAACCTCCTCCGATAAAATCGTGCCGGGAAGGGTTTTCCCTCGAGCGATGTTGAGCACCCGAATTGCGTATTCTCTGTCATCCAGAAAAATCGGAAGAAATCCCGGCTTAACTTGGTTAACAGACATCCACTCTTGCTGAGTAAGGTTGACCCTTACACTGTCTCGACTCCTGGTAATCATTGGATGCATGGGTTCAGCCATTTCCAAATAGTAATTATTAATAAAATTTAATATATTTAAAATCAATTTTTGTTTAAAATGTAACCTAAAATTAGATATTAGTTAGAATATTCTGAATCTGAACTATTGTCAGATACATGTGATGAAGACCCATAATAAAAGGTATCTGAATCAGTAGATAATGTTTCAATACTTTCTTCAATATATTCAATAAATAATAATTCAATTTGAAAATTATTCATTGAGTTTAATGTTTCCAAATCCGGTATTAATGAATAAAATCTACCACATGCAATATCTTTATTCCTTTGTTCTAAAAGTAATTCAATTGCGGTTTGACGATTAAAATTTTCGGACATGTTTTATATATTTGTTTTTATATATATTTGTTTTTATATATAATATATTATATATAAATGATTTTATATATATTGATTGTCAAATAAAAAATAAAAGTCAAAATATGAATTTTAGTTAAAAGTTTATTTGGTTGAAATATGAAAGTAATTGTCAAGAGTGTTTGTATCATAATAGATAGGTTTAGCCCGACGTAAACGCAGTTCATCATTAGCTTTCATCATAAGTTCTTTATTAAGATGGTCACGATTAGTGTTTTCATTAAAAAGTGATGTCTGTTGAATTTCCTCAACTGAAGGAATAATTGAAATCATGGGTGGCATTTTAAGATATAGATTACGGTTATTATTGCCACTAATTTCTCGGAATTCTTCAATGGTTAGAATACCACCTAATTTTTTAAGAAATAGAACATCTGGTGCTGGTTTAACGACTGCTCCAGGTGTGTTATATACTCTTTGAAATAACATATTAAGAAGAGCATAACGGTCCCATAGTTCATCATCATCAAATGTGTCAAAAATGTAAGCAGCAGCACAATTTGGACTGCAGAAGTTTCCAAAAACTTCGAACTTATCTGATGATGTAAGACGGTATGGAATAGCCCAAGGTGTGTTATCAAATGAGAAACGACACCACATACAATCATACAAAGATTTTTCAGGCCATGATTCCTTCTTGTTATGTTCAATATATTGATTAAGCAATTTCGATTCATTATTTGAATCAACACTTTCTAGTTCTTTTTCACGTGTAGAACGAATTTTTTGAATATCAATATCAATTGGTTGTCGTGAATTATGTTGATTATTTGAGTTATGAATAGAATTATTTGTAGAAACTGATTGTAGCGTATTTGTGTGATGTTGACTCATTTCCATTTCATTTAATAATGCATAATTAAAATCATTATTCGAATTGTAAGCAAAAGGGATATTAAGCTCATTATCACCATTATCTAGACTGACGTTAGGGTCTTTAATTTTACGAATATCTGAAGCGGTAACGTTAAGACGCATAATTGGTGTTTCCAAACATTCTTTTTCAGGTTCTTGTTGATTAAAGAATGGGTCATCTTCTTCAAAATCATCATTTACACCGAGTGATTCTTTAGGATTCTTACCCTTCTTTTTAACAGTTTGTTGTGCAGCAATTTTATTAAGTTCTTCTTCTGTCTTAACTTTCGGGCGTCTTCCACGTTTCTTTTGTGTAGGAATTTCTTGAGGTAAGGAAGGGGTATTTGCATCATCTACGGTAGGGTTAATTTGAATTTCAGTATTATTATCAGTTTTTATCAAATCTTTTGAATCAACATGTTCTTCATTTTTAACACTAATTAAGTCTTCTTTTAATTCTTCAGTCATTACTTGGTTAGATGTTGGAGATTCAGAAACAATTTCATGTTCCATTTTATCTTTTTTTGATTTTTTCGGTTCTTTAGGTTCTTTAGGTTCTTTAGGTTCTTTAGGTTCTTTAGGTGGTTTTGGTTCTTTATGAGGTTTAATCTTTTCTTCTTTAGATTTACCTTTGGTTTGAGGTTTATCTTTATCAATAGATTGTTCCTGTGTAACAATTTCAACATTTTCAATATCTTTTTGATTATTTAATACTTCATTGTCATTATTAATAATTTCCTTTTCTTCTTTTTCAGTCTTCTTTGTCTTTTTTCTAGTATCCCCAACAGGAATTTTAATATCAGTTTTTTTATTCTTTTTCTCTTTAGTATTTTTCTCTTTAGTATTTTTCTCTTTAGTATTTTTTTCTTTAATGTTTTTTTCTTTAAGTTCTAATTGTTTAGAAACTTTAGATTTTGAAATCTTTGTTTCTTTAGTTAAAGATTCATCTAGATTTGTAACATTAGTTAAATCAGTTTGCACTTTTTTAGGCATTTTCAATTTAAATTAAATTAACTGAATACAGATTACATATATATATTCAATTTTTATTAAATTGTTTAGAGTAATAAAAATAAATAAAAAATGAAAATTAATGAAAATTAATAATTAATGAAAATTAATAATTTATAAAAATTAATAATTTAAAAAAAATGTCAAAAAGTTAAAATCAATTTGATTTTAAGAAAAATTGATTATAATTGTGGTTTAGGCCTTCTTACCTTTAGCAGGGGCAGCTGCCGGTTTTTTAGCCGACTTCTTTACCACTGGTTCAGGCTCCGGTTCGGGTTCCTCTTCTTCTTCCTCAGCTTCTTCTTCCGAGTCTTCAGCATCACCCTTAGCAGGGGTCACATTCTCATCATCCGATTCATCTGAATCTTCAATTTGAACATTTGACTTGGGCTTGGGATCAGCTGAACCATCTTCATCAAAATCAACAAAACCAAAGTCGTTGAGTGAAGCTTGTTCATCAGCACGAAGACGGATGAGAGTCCATGTGGGACCACAGCTAGTTTGCTGAATGTAGAAGTTGGTAAGTTGAATGATACCTTGACCAGATGTTCCTTTGAGAACAATCTTATCCATTGGCTTTTCATATTGTTCACGGTTGCTGTTAAAGACGTTGCATTGGAATACACCATCCATACAGTTAACCTTTGGTTCAATCGTAGGAGGGTAGGCTTCGTTAGTTACCTTATTCTTACGATGACGAACCGCAGGACGGTAAATATGTTCATAAAGCGTCGAAGCAGCTTCCTTTGTCATCGGCTTAGTATTACCAAACCAATCAGCACGATGTTCAACAATAGTATCAAGGAAAAGCTTGTCAAGAGCCATCATATTTTCATAGAAAGCATGAAGATTCTTAGCATCCTTATCTTGATTTTTGGCATCATAGCCTTTGAAAGAAAGTTGAAGACTATATTTCTTCATACCTTGAGTCGAAGATTTAAGGTCTTCTTCAGTCTTATCTTTATCAGAATAAGGAGGTGTAAGATTCCATGGAATAGTCATATTTGAAGGAGTTTGAATACGAAGCGGCGCACCATCATAAGTAATACGCACTGATTTAGAGCCATTAGCTAGACGGTTAAGAGGGCCAAATTTAATTTTAGAAATATCAAGTTTAGTGCCATCAATTACAGCATTCGAAGAAGCTTTAGAGTTGGGCGTGAATTTGGAGGACATTTTAATCAATTAAAATCAACGGGGATAGTTAATATTGTGAGTTGTGTTCTTATATTCTTTTAAAATACGATTTCAATTTTTTTTTATTAGATATAGACTTGAAAAAAATAAAATTTTGAACAAAAAGAAAAATCAATAATTTTACCTACATAAAAAATAAAAAAATAACATAAAAAATAAAAAAATAATATAAAAAATAAAAAAAATAACATAAAAAATAAAAAATAAAAATATGACTTCAATCAAGATTTTGATTTAACTGGAACGAACAATACCATGTGAATTTTCATTTTCCTCTGGCGAAAGAATAATAACTTCATTTCTTTCATTCAGACGAACAAAATCACCTTGATGCTTGTTATTAAATCGATGAATTCCATATGAATATGAATTGCAAACTCTTTGCCAAGTAAGATCATTATGGTCAAATTTTAGCAAATTATGAATATCTGATTTGTTGAGAAAGAGAGGATGGTCAATAGTTCCCAAAGTCTGAACATAGATACACCAAATCGTAATCCCTAGAGTGAAGTTTGAAAAAGTTGTTGAAAAAACCATTAAACGGTCTAAATCAGATTGGTAGATGGGACTCTTCAGCTGGTTTGTAAGAACCCGATTTACCTCTTCAATCGACTGTACATCGAGTATTTGGATTACTTTTTTTTGTGGATTTCCATTTTCATCATAGACCCAAGGATATCCTCCTTTCTCCTTATTGGTTGATTCGATTTGAGATATCTGGTCAAGAATTGCGTATCCATTGATAGACATTTTTATCTTAAGTAATTTATTTCTAATCAAGTAAAAATTTATTTTCAATTTTTAATTTTTGTATAAATCTAAAAAATCTAAATAAATAAAAATAATTGAAATTTAATCATGATCATTTGCGTCATTAATGTTAATTAAAGTTGAATCAGGATTATTCAATGTATCAGTTGATTCAGATATATTTTTTTTTTCTTTTTGTTTATTATCAATTTTTTTTTCATCAATTATATAATCTTTTTCTTTATTATGACTAGAAGTGTCTGAACTAGTTTCATTAATTGGGATTAATTTATCTAAATCTGATTGCTGTGATGATTTATGTTGATCCCAGGTTCTATAAATGAATAAAGGAGGTAAATATTTACAATTAGCTTTAATATCTAGAATAGCTGTTTCTAAACTGTTGCAAAACTCATTAAAATCTTCATTGGGATTACTAATTTCAAATTCTATTTTAGTAATTAATGTGTCATATTCATCAGCTGACTTTTGAAATGCTTCAGCTCTAGATTGAAATCCAAAACTACTAGAAATACTCTGTAAAATAGTAGCACCAGCTGTAAAAATACCTACACCAATACTAAATCCACTTTTGGTGGAAGAATCTAATAAATCACTTGTAGCCATGAAACTAATAACACTACTAATTCCAGTTATTAAAATACCAGGAATTACAAATTTTGAATTGGCGGAACTATAATAAACACTAGCTTGATTGTTAATAAATCTCTCTTTTAATAATCTGCGATGAAACTGTTTTAATACATTGATTTTATTTATAGAATGTGACATTGAAGAAGATTTGTCTGACGTTGTCATTTTAATCAATTTCTTTACAAAACTTATAAGAAAATAAGAAAATAAGAAAATAAGAAAATAAGAAAATATAAAATTAAATCAAAATTTTTATTAAAGTGTCATAAGTTGCATTAAATCATTAAAATCATCTGATAGTAAATGTAATTTAAGTAATTCATTCATATATTTTGTTTTTTCATCAGATTTTATCATAATTATATTTCTAGTAATTTGATTATCTAGAAATCCATTTAATGCACTATAAACAACATTGATAAAAGTATTAGAATTTATAACTAATATTTTTTTTACTCTTCCAAATCTAGATATAAAAGATGCAATTTTTTTAGCAGTTTTTATTTCAATTGAATGTTTTAATCCGAATTGGTCACAATCAAAAATCCAAATCCATTGATCTGGATTTACTAAGTTTAATAAATTTTCATAATGGTTTATTATTCCTTCAGAATCATCATATTTAATTGCATTTGCAACTTTAGTATAAAAAATAACTTCTTTCAAATTATCTTTCCTAGGAACATTACAAATCACCTCAAAAGAATGTGCTGAAGGTAAATTATGACATGTTATACAATAATCTTCAATATTCATTTTATTGTAATATTTTATATTGATGATTTATAAATGATTAAACTATAACTAGAATTGGTTATATTGAAAAAGTTTTATTCTAGTATTTAATATTTGATTTAATTTATTAGCATACGAATAAAAGAAATATAATAATAAAATGTTTATTTATAAATAATTATGGAATTAAAAATACAGAAAGTTAAGTATATAAAAAATGAATGAAAAAATGAATGAAAAAATGAATGAAAAAATGAATGACTATAAAGAAGAATATAAATCTCCATATAGTAATTTACAATTTTCTACAATTTGTAAATTATCAAAAAAAAATAATATTGATACATTATCTAGATTAATGACATTAATCATGAAAAGATTTAATAATGAATTACATGATAATGTTTATTCTATTTTAACAAAAAATACAACTGATGACATAATATATAAGGAGCTATATATTTTATACAATTCATATAATAATAAGATACATAAATATACAAAAAGACCTAATAAAAATTGCGATATAGTAAAAATATTAGTCTGTTATCTTAGATATTTTATGAAATTTGATTTAGTTAAGAAATCTGTTTTAAATTATTTAGATGTTGGTGCGGGAAATGGAAAATTTTGTAAAATGTTTGGAAAAGAATTAAAAATAGAAAATAAAAATATTTATGGTATTGATTTACCTAGTTTTTCTGAACAAGGAGACTGGAACCGTCATGAAATTACAAATGATATTGAATTTAAAACAATCAATAAAAATGATAAATATCCATTTGAAGATAATAAATTTGATATTATTACAATGAAAATGGTTTTTCATCATATCGAAAATATTGAATTATCTTTATCAGAAATATCGAGAGTATTATGTAATGATGGATATTTAATTATTATCGAACATGATGTCCAAAATTATCTAGATTATATTCTATGTGAAATTGAACATTTTTTTTATATTAAGGTTTTTAATAAAAATTATACATACAGAAAAATTTATAAAAAACATAATTATGTTCAAAATATCAAAGAAACTAAAGAAAATATACAAGAAACTATGAAAAAAGATATTTCTGAATTAGGTTATGTAAAATTTAGAAATTTAGAAGAAACTAATCAAATATTTTCCCAATTTGGTTTTAATGAACTGCAAACAGACTTTTTATACGAAAATAATATAATAGAACGTAACAATATTTCACCTACTAGAAATTATTGGACAATATACCAATTAAATAAATAAAAAATCAATGATAAAACATTATATTTATTCAACAATAAACCAACATGGACATTGAGCATTACCATCCCAAACAGTATGACATCCTTGACAATGCATTAGTTGATTTGAATCAAATCCATAACATAATATTTCGTCACAAAATTTACATTTATTTTCCCCCTCATTTAAAACAGTTTGTTCACAGTTAATATTTGTTTCAATATTTGATTCAATATTTGTTTCTTTTTGTTTATTATTCGACATTGAGAATTATTTATTGTTGAATGTTTTACAATAATAAGTTTCAATTTTTTGACTTTTTTTATCTTTTAAGTAGGTGAAAAACTTTTCTTTTTTTTCTAAAGAAAATGATAAAGGATATTATTATTTATATTATATGTCTTATCACGATAGTTTAATAGATTTACAAAAACATAATTTATTTGAAATTCCATTAGAAAAAGAAACAACTGATTTAAATGGTATTAAAAGTTTAGATATGATTGGAGGTGGTAATGTTGATAATGGTGTTGAATCTTATAGTGAAATACCAACAACAATACAAAGTATTGGAACTTCTAATGATTTTTCTAAAGATTTTTTAAAAGATGAATATCTTAAAGATGAATTAATGAATAAATTTGAAGAGGTAAATATGGATGGTCCAACACAATATTCACAAAAAGGAGGGTTTTATGATGGTGAAAGTGATGGTAGTGGGCATGATTTTCAAATTAATGAACCATTATTTGATAAAATAACATTAGAAAGAGAAGCATCTGATAAAAGTTTAACTTCTTTACAAGAAGCTTATGAATCTAATGTTACTCCTAAACAAATTGGAGGATTTTCTGAGAATGGAAATAATTTTGAAGGGATGGAAATAGAAGAATTATCTGATATTATGACTGATGCATTAGTCGAAGAAAATGGTAATATTGATAACCTTGATGAAGATGTTCATAATCCAGATAATAAAATGTATGATGAACAACCTGTTCCAGATTCATCACAATATGAAGAACCTTCAACATGGATTAATCCTGAATTATCAATTGAGAATGATTCCGAAATGATTGTTAAAATGAATTTAGAAGATATTGAAATAAAAGTCGGTAAATATATTGATAATTATAATTCAGAAGAATATCAAAATTATTTAAAAACTTTACAAAATATTTATGCAGAAGGTTCAAAAGAAAAAAATGCTATTAGAAGGGATAAAGATGGTAATATTTATTTGATTAAAAGAGATATTTCTAATTTAAATAAAGGCAAAGGTAAAAAGACCCGTGAAGGAGTTCAAGAAATAATAACAGATAATGATTTTACCAAAAATTATTTAGTAAAATTAACTCCTCCAGAATATATATTTATAAAAGAGGAATTATTAAAAATAACTAAAGAATTAAATGTTTTATCTGGAGATGTTAAATTATTACAAAAAGATTTAATTGAAATAGGTATGGAAATTTCAAAAGAAGACATTAAAAATTTTGAAAAATTAAGAGGAAAATTTTATAAATTAATCAATAAAAGATATATATATACAAAATATTATTCTGATGTTAATAATTTGTTTATTTCAGAAGAAACATTACCAATTTATGCGAATGAAATTGTAAGTTTTATAGATGATAATGATATTAAAAATTATAAATTTGTATCAAATATAATCAATGCATCAACATCTTTAATTGAAAATATTGGAATTAGTATTAAATCTAATATTGAAAATTATAGCCAAATTATTAATTTTGAATCTGAAGGAAATCGTGAAAATAACGAAAATAAAAAAAAATATAACACAATCATATCAGATTTTATAGAAAATAAGAAAAAATCAGATGATAAAATCAAAGATGAACTTAATTCATTAATTGATTTTTCAAAACCTAAAATTAATTTTGCAATTAAAAAATTACCAAAAATAGAATCAAAAATAGAAAATAAAAAAGAAGATAGTTAAAATATAACAGAATGTAAATTTCAATGTTGTTATGTTTTTATGTTTTTATGTTTTTTTGTTTTTATGTTTTTATTTTTTTTCATGTCTAGTTCTTTTAATTTTAGTAATAAGTTGCTCTTTAGTTCCTCTTTTTCCTAGTTTATATTTTTCAGCAATATCTTGAAGTTGTTTAACAGTCATATGGTTTAATAATTCAGGTGTTTCTTCATATGAGTTATCTTTTTTATCAGAATTTTCTTCTTCGTGTTGCTCTTCGTGTTGCTCTTCATGTTGCTCTTCTTGTTGCTCTTCTTGTTGCTCTTCTTGTTGCTCTTCGTGTTGCTCTTCATGTTGCTCTTCTTGTTGCTCTTCATGTTGTTGTTCATGTTGTTGTTCATGTTGTTCTTCGATTGTAAACTCAGAAACATCATCTAATGATTCAATTTCTAATTCTTTTTTAGGAAAAGAATCAACATTTTCTGTAATTTCTTTTATGTCTTCTATTTCGTCTTTTATTTCGTCTTTTATTTCTTCAATTTCATCACCAATATCAAGTGAATTTATTTGATTTGTTAATTCATCTGATATTTCTAAAGGTTCAATATTTTCATCATCATCATCTTCTTGTTCATATTCATCTTCTTCGTCTTCATCACCTCCTTCTTCACCAGTTTCAATTTCTTCAATACCCTCCATATTCATCATATTAAGTATGGGATTATTTTTAAAAAGAGAACCTATAATATTTCCAAATATGTTATTTGGTGCTTGAGTTGCTTTTGTTGGGGTAGGTTCTGAAACTTCTTTTGTTTGTTCAACTTTCATTTGTTGTGAAACTTGTGGGGATGTTGGTAATTGAGGATGAATATTATCATGTAAAACTTGGGTTTTTTCTACTTGTCTAGATGGAGGTGGCATACATATAGAATTATTTACTAAAGATTGCACTGTTTGAACAGTTTCATGTATTGATGATTCTAACGATCTTAATTTAGATGTCATTTTAAAGTTTTCCCATAATAAATATACACATACTAAACTTATTATAGCTAATCCGATTGTCACTGAGTTACTAATCATTTTAATAATTTTATGGTGTCTTTCTTTTAATTAAATAAAAAATATAAAAACTTTAAACGACCATTTTTTAAGAAAAAATAAAAAAATAAAAATAAAAAGAAAAAAGGAAGGTAAAAATTGAAAATTACAAAAAGTTTATTGTAAAAATGGATGATTAAGTTTTAACACTTCTTCAAGAACATATTGTGGGACAATGTGTTCCAAACTATTATTTAAATCTAGATAACATTTGTGAATAGTTGCTTCTGATACATTGTCACAAATTTTAGAAATTTGTTTTTTTTTCATTCCTAGGTTAAATAGATTATTAACTAGATAAATGACTCCTGCAACAATTGAAACAGCTACATATTTAGGAACTATATTTTTGTCACTAATATTGTTGCAAATTTGACGACAAACTTTTCTAAAATCATTACCTAGATTTAGACGTGAACAAAAGCGATTAATATAATCTGAAGGAATAGATAATTTAGAATCATCATCTACAATATTTTGATTTTGTTTTTGAACAATATCCCAATATTTTTTAAATTCTTTATGTCCAGTTACAAAAACAGAACGGTCCATGTGAAAGATTTCTGCCATTTCAGCAGCACTTCTAGGACAGTCATTCATATGACAAGCCTCTTTAATACATGATGCTAAAACTGCTTCACGTGTAGGATGTCTAAATTCATGTAATCCAACAGAGGTGCGATAATCAATAATGCTCTTGTAAATATTTTCGGCTTCTTTAATTACACATCCAGGAATATCAGCTTGAGATGCATAATTATTCATGAGACTGATATATTCGTGAAAATTACGTTCTTTGTAATTCATAATATTACAATTATGATACCAAGCAACTCGCCACATTTCATACGACGAACCACCAGCAATAGCAATATTAGAACCTAAACTAGCTTCAGAATAAAATTCATTAGTTGGCATTCCACAACGAGTTGGATTAACATTTTTATTGTCATCAGCACCATAATAACGCCATTCTGGAGTTTCATCAATAACATTATCATTAATCATTCCACATTGAGGACATACATATAATCCATCAGTTTGCATTAATTCAATACTAATACAATTGCTACATTTAGGGTTTCCGGAAACATGATCATTATTTTTTTTTATATCAAATAATTTAATATCATTATGAATATCATCATCTGATAATTCATCAATATTTAAATCAATATTTTTCCCAACATTTGATTTATTTTTTTTTAATTCATTATTATTATTTTCTTCTTTAACTTGATTAAAAATATTCCAGATATCATCATTTTCAAATGTATTATCCATTGTGTTATCTAGAATTAATATAAGACTATTTTCTTAAGCTTAAAGTTTCAATTTTTTATTTTTTATATTATTAAATTGTAAAACAATTAAAAAAGATATAATTTAAATATAAATATGGGTTCATTAAAAACTAAGAAAAATAATCAAAAGTTACAAAGAAAATTAGTTACACAGTTAAATAAAAAGGGTAAAACAGGGAAATTTGAAAAAAATGGAAAATATAAAACTAGTATGAAAAAAAAAATTAAATATAATAAAAAAGGAGGAGGTGAACATATATTAGATGATAATTTTTCAAATAATTATGAAAAATATGAAAATTATGAAAATTATGAAAAGATTGATGGAGATATTGAAGTAGAAGAAAATTTTGATGGTGCATTAAGAGGATTAGGAGATGGTTTAAAAATTGGTCAACCAATTGGACAAGATGATAACAGAAAACCAATGCCAAATATGCCTAATTGTTGTATTTTATAAATATTTATTTTTTATATTTTTCATTTACACTACCTTCTATTGTTCGTTTACAATTGAAAGTAAAAAGAATAAAAATAAATAAAGGAGTTAATAAATTAATGATGGATTCTATTCATGAAACAAATTTATTTTTTGTCGAATTATTACCCGGAATATGGGTGAGTAATGTTAAAACACATAGTGAGAAAATTTTAAAAGAAAAAAAAATACATGATATGATAGATTGCACTAAAGAATTAACTTTTTTTGATAGTGCTGAAAATTATATTTTATCAATTAAACATCAAATAAAGAAAGAACAACATGCAAAATTACAAATTTATCTATCTAAAGTTGTTGAAATAATACATCATACAATACATAATTCTTTATCTTTACTAATATACGACCCAACTGCAACTAGAAAAGCACCAGTTTTAATTATTGCTTATTTATTAAAATATGGTGAAATGACACCTCATCAAACGATACAATCATATATGTCAAAATCTAAATTACAACCTAAACTTGATGAAGATTATCAGCAAGCATTAAAGACTTTTTATACAAATGTTAAAGAAGAATATACAGAATAATAAAAAGAAAATGGTTATTTATTAGAATTATTTATCATCTTAAAAACTGATAGGATTTCAGCCATATCTTCTTTATTTATTTTATAATCTTCTTCAGAACCAGAATCATCCGAATCACTTGAAAAAATTTGACTCATATCATCTTCTTCATTTTCTTCTTCATTTTCTTCTTCATTTTCCTCTTCATTTTCTTCTTCATTTTCTTCTTCATTTTCTTCTTCATTTTCTTCTTCATTTTCTCCTTCATTTTCTCCTTCATTCTCTCCTTCATTCTCTCCTTCATTCTCTTCTTCATTCTCTTCTTCATTTTCTCCTTCATTTTCTTCTTCATTTTCTCCTTCATTTTCTTCTTCATTTTCTCCTTCATTTTCTTCTTCATTTTCTCCTTCATTTTCTTCTTCACCTTCTGTTTGATTATCTTCCATGTCAATTTCTAGATTATTTTCTTCTGGATGAAAATTAATATTTAAATTATCTAAATCATCTAAATTAATTTCTGAATCTATTGAAAAATCAGTTTCATTTTCTGAATCATATGATGTTTCATAATTTTTAGACAATAATTTAAAATCTAATTGTTCTTTTAAATCTAATGGTATATCAATTGAAACCATATTATCTTTTTTTTTTACTAAATTTAATATACATATAATGTTATTTGATAATTCATTTATTTTAATTATCGGAAAACGTGTAAAGTAATTATATAAATTATTCTGAGCAGTATAAGTTTCATATATTTTTTTTAATTCAGTTGTATGTTCTTTTAATAATTGATCATAGTCATGAGGTTCTATATTTTCAGTAAAAATTGCATGTTTAGGACAGAAACTCCCTTTAATATTTAAAATCATTTCATAACAATTTGAATAAATACATTGATAATTTTTATTACTTAATAAATCATTTAAACTAGGTGGTAAGATTTGTAGTTTTAAATAATAATTATTACAATCATCAATAAAAAAAGTAATATTATAACTATTGAAGAATATTTCATATTGATTTAAAAAATTAGTTAAATCTGATTTGTAAATTTCAATCAGATATGATTCAATTTCATCATTTGATAATTTATAAGTTGATTGGGGAGTTTTATTGAAGTTAATTTTAAAATAAACATCTTTCATACTATAACGAAAATATTTTGAAAAATCAGTAGATTCCATATTAAAAAAATAGTATTATAATTATATTATATTATATTTGTATTCATATCTTTATTATTTAGAAAAAAATATTTAAAATCTTCCCTACTTTTTTTTTTCTCATTTTTACAGAAAGGAATTTAATGAAATATGAAAAAACCAATAAATTTAAATTGCTATTCTAAGAAAAAACAAATTAAAACAAAAAAAAAATCTTATAAAAAGAAAAAAGAAATGAATGGAGTTAACTTACAAAATAATAGATATAATTTGAATGCCATAAATAATAACGTTCAAAATTATAATCAAGGAAATAATCAAGGTAATAATCAAAATAATAATCAATCTAATAATCAAAATTTATCAACTAAACAAAAAGGTGGTCAAATAAAAACATGCATGTGTGTTGATTTTGAAAAGAAAAATAGTAAATATATTAATTATAAAGAAGGAACTCCATGCACACGACCAACAGTTAGAAATACTAATTTTTGCGAAAAACATCAAGATTGTATGGGGTTTATAAAACAATTTTTAAATGAAAATGAATTAAAATATAATCCATCTGAATGGAATAATGATAATGATTTGAGAAATACACATAATTGTTATACTTATTTTCTTAATAAAAAAATTGGTAAGGTTTCTTCAAAATGTAAAGAATTAAGTAGTAAAAAGAAGGAAAATAAATGTAAAGATTTAAAACCTCAACCAGGAGATTTTTATACTATTATTAATGAAGGAACTTTAAGAAATAGAAATCCACAATATACATGTAAAGATATGAAAGAAAAAGTTCTGAATGACAACCCATCAATTGAAGAAACAACATTTGACCGCAAATGTCCGGTAGGTAGTTACAAAGGTGCATTAGTTGTTGACCCCAATAATACATATCATTTCTATAGACAAAATGCTGACGGAACATGGAGTCATAAACCAGGAACACTAAAGGTAACTGATATAGATGCTTCTGGTAATAAAATATATTTTCCACATTTAGCTGATAGAAATTATAGAAAAGGAGAAAAGAAAACAACTGGCGTTAATTACACTGATTTTTGTAATTATTTATGCGTCCCTAAAAAAGAATATGTTAATTTATATGCCATATAAAAATTATCATTAAAATAAATAAAAATAAAAAATGAAATAAAAATTTTGTATAATTTTAAATTTATGTCTATTTTTTATCAAAACTTTCTTATATTATATTAAATTATATTAATATATATTAAAATATAATCTGTTATAATTACTATCAATTAAAAATGTTTGAATTTTTATTTGGGAATTTAACTGAATCTTATGAAAAGCAAATTTCAGACTTTGGAGAAAAATTAAATATGGTTGCTACCTCTTTAATTCGTTCAACTGAGGAAAATCTTCAAATTGGTCAATATGATTTAGCTAGTTTAATGGATGCAGAAAAATGCAATCAATTTACCTTATTTCTTGGTTCTGAACTTGATAGTCGTTTTAAAAAGGTAGAAATTGAAGAACTTAATTTAGCTATTTTTGTCGGTAAAAGACAAGGTAATAAAACACAAAAGAATTCAAATAATATGAATTCAAATAATTATTCTGGACCACAATCAAGATACTCTAAAAAAGATTTATGTAATAAAATAGCGTCTCATTATGTTAGAATATTTAATTTGTTAGGCGCTATATTAAGTGCCGTAAATCCAGAAAGAAACATGTGTGCTAGAAGAATTAATGCTTTATATCAAACAGCTGTTGATGATATTGAAAGTGGTTATGTCAAAGTTTGCGAATCAGATGATACAGATATAAAAAATAAATTATATTCTGAACATATTTATGACATTCCAGGTATTAAACATTTACTAAACCTTTATTACTTTTATTTAATTCAAGAAGGAAATATAAATAATCCAGACGAAAAAACTAAAATACAAGCCGAATTTTCAAAATTATCTGCAGCATTTAATACTGTCTTTTTACCTACATCAGTTAAACCAATGCCATCAATTATATCTGAAACAGAACAACGTTTAAATGAATCTTTAAATAAATTACAAGTTGCTGCGGAAAATAGAAGACAAAATGGAAATAATAAAGGGAAAAATTCAACCGATCGTAAGATTGATAATTTAATGACTCTAGTTCAACAATTAACTGATAAAGTTAATGATTTTAAAGCAACCAATACAACTAATCAAATGAGTCAAGCTGATTTAGAAAATTTTAAATCTACCATGCAAACTGATTTAAGCGAATTTAAAGGTAATTTTGAAACCAAACTTGATGCATTACAAACTAAAGTTGATGAATTATTACAAAAGACAGTTGGTCAGGAAGCTACTAATACTGCTATTCAAAATGTTCAAGAAAATACAATTACATCTTCTTTAGAAAAAACTGAAGAAACACCACAATCTACTGATGCTGAATTAAAACAAGTTGAAAATGAATTAGATGTTCCTACACCAGAAAATTTAAAATTAGAAGGCGAAGGTCAAGAAGAACCTACAGAAAATATTCCAACTATGACAGAACAAGAAATTGCGGATGAAGATAAAGAAAGTGATAAAGAAAGTGAAGAAGAATTAGGTGATATGGATTTAGGAGATGAAAATTTAGATGATTTTTTTGATGATTTGTATCCTGAAGAGAAACAAACAACTTCGCAAACAGAAGCACCAAATACTTTACCAGTCGATAAAGAAGTAGCATTAGATGAAGTAGCACCAGTTGAAGTAGCATCAAATGAAGTAGCACCTGTTGAAGCAGCACCAGTTGAAGCAGCACCAGTTGAGGCAGCACCACCAGCACCAGTTGAAGCAGTTCCACCAGCACCAGCAACCCCACAAGCACCAGCACCTGTTGAAGCAGCACCAGTTGTAGCAGCACCAGTAGGAACAGCACCTATTTCTAACTCAAATAATACAAAAAATACTACTCCAACACAAAGTGGTGGAGTGAACAATGAAACAACTAACGCAACTAACGCAAATCAAACTGCAACTAACGCAAATCAAACTGCAACTAATGGAAATCAAACTGCAACTAACGCAAATCAAACTGCAACTAATGGAAATCAAACAGCAACTAACGCAAATCAAACTGCAACTAATGGAAATCAAAC
>JACCDO011074706.1_pt1 | contig 52281 bp, 52 predicted proteins | sample 7446101 | NCBI WGS metagenome assembly JACCDO01 (sample SAMN15323440, study PRJNA562643) | freshwater metagenome | isolation source: river surface water | place: USA:Blue River Watershed | collected 2017-08-16 | reverse complement strand
TTTTCAGTAACAAAATTATAATTTTTGAGAAAAAAAAAATGTAATTGTATTTTAAAAAACGTGTTTTCCTAAATTGCGTAGCAATATCTAAACAAGTTTAGATAGGAAAACACGTTTTTTAAAATACAATTATATTTTTTTTTTCTCAAAAATTATGATTTTGTTACTGAAAAGTTCATTTTTAATATTTTTTAGAATTTTTTTGCTGCATAAATGGTAACATTTTTAAAAATTTTTAAATTTCGCTGCATAAGTGCTAACAAAAATATTTTTTTTTAAATATTTGTAGCATTGTCAGTGCCAAAATATTTTTTTTTAAAATCACAGCACAACTAGTAAGGATTTTATTTTTTTTAAATATTTTTTGTACTACAAAATATTATTATATTAAAAACTTTTAACCATTAATTATTTAAAAGTTTGCACTAGCAATTGTAGTATGATTTTTAAAAATATTTGTATCAATTTGTAGTACAAATATTTTAACGTGTCAAGTATAAAATTATAAAAATCTCTATCGAATTCTGCTCGATGTGTGGTAAGACTTTTATCAATGTGCTCGCTTCGCCCCTCCGGGGCGGAAGGCACCCTGCGGGTGCCCCTTTCAAAAACCTTCTTTTAAAAAATCCTTTTCAATATACATTTTAAAATCGATCCGATAGAGGTTGTTCAAAAAACATCAAAAATCACCACTTTTCAATTATTTTATAAATATCTAATATAACAATATCTAATAATGTATGAAGAAGATAATAATGATTTTGACCCACAAGCATTTATTAAAATTGGTGAATCGCTCGATATGCCAGGAGAAATAGAAAAATACCAGTTAAAACGTGTTCCAAAAAAATCTTGGCATGGTGATGCACGAAGACCGTTTTTTATTGAGAACGCAAATTCTAAAAAATATTATTACATGCCAATTGGCGATGTTCCTCAACACCCTCACACGTTGGTTCCTTTAGGTGCGTTTTTGGGATTTATTAATTATCGTGGACAAGTTCCAATTGAAGACAATGAATATAGTTTGAGTGACGGCACAAGTTATTACATGCGTTTTTCTAATTACCCATATAACGCAACTGACCGCGTGCTTGGTGCAATTAGCATGGAAGTTGATCCATTATTATACACTGATGAACCTCCAGTTGTTCCATTGACTTATGAAGATTATATTAAACAGTTTTATCCAGAACAATTATCAGAAATAACACGACGAGGAGGCAAAAAAACACGAAATGGTAGAAACAAAAAGTCAAAGAAGACACGAAAATATAAAAAAAGAGGGAAGATATATCAAAAATCAAAACGTTCTTTTCAATCTACATTTTAAAATCGATCCAATAGAGGTTGTTAAAAAAACATCAAAAATCACTACTTTTTAATCAACCTCTATCGGATCGATTTTGGAACCCATCCTCAAAACCCTTTTTGGATTTGTGACATTTTCATTTCTCTCTTTCATACATTGTTTCCAAAATGCATGAAACACAACTATTTGCATAAATACTCTTGCTCGATTTGCAGTAAGACCTTTGTTTATGTGCTCGCTAACGCTCGCACCGCCCCTCCGGGGCGGAAGGCACCCGCAGGGTGCCCCCTTTCAAAAACTTCTTTTTAAAATTCTCTTTCCATCTACATTTTAAAATGCCTCCAATAGAGGTTGTTCAAAAACATCAAAAATCACAACTTTTCAATCAACCTCTATCGGATCGATTTTGGAACCTATCTTCAAAACACTTTTTGGAATTGTGTCATTTTCATTTCCTCACTCCTATTCTGGTTCTATATATCCCAACCTTTGTTGTTTTTGTCTGATCTCGTCATAAAACGGTTTTCTATCCCTTTCACAATTATGAGATAAAACCAATTTGTTTTCGCCATTTTGTTTGAACTCATACGGCACTTCCTTTGATTTTACGACTCTGCGATACATATAATACAAATCTCTATCTGCGATGATCTTTGAACCATTTGCGAAATCATATACCTTGTCGTCCAATTCGACCCAACAATGATATATGGGCATACCCCTATTGTCGTCCATTTCCCTCCACTTTGTTTGTCTGCTTCGTAGTTCGCCTTGAATCCATTTCACACCAGTCCGATGTTGTAGTTCAAAGACCATCGCCACACTTTCTTGCACACAAGTTCCAATCTGTTTATTTTCGATTTTTTTTATGATTTCTGCGTCTTCAATTTCAATCCACCCTTCTCCCACAACCACTCCATTAGGGCATCTAACACATTTTGTTCTATGTTTGAGAGCAAACTCTCGCACTGCGTCAATAACCTCATTATATAAATGCTTATGTGATGGGACGGTAATCTGTTGTTTCGACATTTTTGTAATTTATATTTCATGATGATAGTTGCGTTTTGTGCATCAATTTTACATGTTATAATCGGCGTTTGAAATTATAAAAGGTGTAAAAATCCTTTTCCATCTACATTTTAAAACACCTCCGATAATTTATCACAAAACATAAGTTTTGTGATAAACAGTCTTCTGGAAAACTTATGTTTTCCAGAAGATAGAGGTTGCACAAAAAACATCAAAAATCACCACTTTTCATTCAACCTCTATCGGATCGATTTTGGAACCCATCCTCAAAACCATTTTAAAATTTGTGACATTTCCATTCCATCCTTTCATGCATTGTTCCCAAAATGCATGAAATCTATCCATTGTTAAAATTCTCACTCGATTTGAAGTAAAATCTTTAATAGTATGCTCGCTAACGCTCGCTCCGCCCGGAGGGGCGGAAGGCACCCGCAGGGTGCCCCTTTCAAAAACCTCTTTTAAAAATTTCTTTCCGTCTACATTTTAAAATCGATCCGATAGAGGTTGTTCAAAAAACATCAAAAATCATCACTTTTTAATCAACCTCTATCGGATCGATTTTGTAACCCATCCTCAAAACCATTTTAAAATTTGTGACATTTCCATTCCATCCTTTCATAACAATTTCCAAAATGCATGAACTACATCATTATATGTTATCCATAGAAACACCCGAATTTATTTGATAACCAACATTCAATCGAACTCCATTTGGAACGTAAAATGCCGGCGTTTTTCTCCTTGTTTTACGTGTTTTTTTACCACCCATCACCAACACCGGCATTATCCAATTTGAATTATGAAAAACATTTTTCAAATAGTGCGCCATAAATGTGTCAATCCACGGACGAAGTAATCGACATCTCTCCGTTTTTGGTATCAAATTAAAAAACTCACCATAGGTTTCCGTGCTTTTATAAAATTCAAACAATTCGGTCCATAAATTTGGAGGAACCCGTGCTATTTTTATAAATTCATTAAAATTTTCAGGTTTTGTTGCCTTATCATGTAATAATATCTTCACTCGTTCTCTATATTTTGCATGGGTTTCCACATTTTGTTGTCGTCCACCAAAGTATTTTTCATACCAGGTTAATCCATTATAGGCAATTGACAAATTATATAGAGACATTGGTTTCAAATTTGATCCACGTTTTCGGTTTTTTGCGTTCATAAGTTCTTCGTCAGTTGCACATTCTATAGATGACATATCATCATATTTGATTTCCGTTATAGTTGGATATTTTTGTCTTAGATATGAAATTAGTGTTTGTATCATAACCTTGGAACCATCTCCTTTTGATAACAAAATACGATTTGTATTATTTTCATTTGTTACACATTCCTCGTCATACATTGCATGCGACATATTTGCTGATGATGGTTTATTATTGACATATTGAATGAATATACTCACACAATCTGGATATTCACCACCTATTTGCAGAGTGGTATACATTATATCTTCCTCTCGAACTATTGTTTTTTCTTTGATAATAAATGTGTATTTTCCTGATTTTACTTTCACAGAGGTTTCTTGCAACGACATTATAGTGTAGTGTCATATAATAATATGACAGTAAAGATTAGCATTGGATTTCCTAAGGCATCGAACCGTTTATGGTAATAGAGAGAACAATAATAATAACAAACATCGATATCCAACTAAATGCATAGTTCAAAAAGGCGCCCTTTACTTTTCCAAAATAACCAACCATTCCTGGAAGCATAATGAAAAACAAAACCCACGATAAAAACCATCCCGCAAACGCAAATGTTGAATATTTGACAATTGTCTCATAATTATTATACATTTCTTTTATATTCATCACTCATTATACATTCATGCATATATTTGTTGGATTCACCCTTTTTACACCTTTTCTCATTTCAAACGCCCATTTTTAACTTCTTTCATATATTTTTTCTACCTTTATAATTTTTGTAATATCACTAAATTTTTTACCACAATTTTTTATAAAATTTTCTACAATAGATTTATATTTTGTTTCATAAGTTGATTTATTGAACTTATTATCATATATAATGATTGGTTCCATTTTAGGGGTTAAACATTCTTTTATATACTCATTTACTTTTGTTTCATAGTCATCTTCGTCGCTGTCATATACATAATAATAATATCCTCTTTCTCTATATATTTCAAGAGTTAAATAGTCGTCATTCTCACAATAAATATCTAACACTTTTATTATGAAATAGTCGCAACCCATTATGTATAATATAAGTATGACTTTATATTATTTACATAAAATGGGCGTTTCAAATGAGAAAAGGTGTAAATCCATCCAATAGAGGTTGATTAAAAAGTGATGATTTTTGATGTTTTTCATCCAACCTCTATTTTCTGAAAAACATAAGTTTTTCAGAAAACTGTTTACGGCAAAACTTATGTTTTGTCGTAAATTATCGGACCCATTTTGAAACCCATCATAAAAACCTTTTTTCATACATTGTTTCCAAAACGTATGAAATCTCATCTACACCAAATACTCATCTACATATACATGTGTTTTGTCGCATCAAAATTCTGTATGATTTGTGTTTGTGTTAATTCCGTGTTGTAATAATAAAATTGTCCAATATCACATTCTCCCTCTCCATAAAACCCTGTTGGGAATGTCATATTTTTAGTAGAATTTCCAATGTTATCAGTGCTTGTTGCAGACATTACTTGACGACCATTTACAAATATCTTGTTTTGTCTTCCTCCTTCATCTCCAAATTGAACATTTGCTGTGTATAGCGCCCATCCACTGCTTAAAACTCCTGCAACTGAAGTGAAATAATTTATTTGTGAACTATTTGCATGCAATTGTAATGTGTCATCTGTTCTATAACCCAAAGCATATCCGTCATAGGATGAAGAATCAAATACCTTACTCACCAAACTGCCTTGTGTTCCTACATTATTAATTCTAACCCACATTTGAATTGTAAATGGTGTATCTACAACAGGATTAATTGCTGCTGCCTGATTGATTTGAGCAAATTGCCCCGTAAGTTCTCCCGCATTAAACTCAAAATATTTATTTTGTGTGTCTGCTTCATTAAATGTTGGCGACCCATTCAGTGTTGCACTATAAGACCCACTCGATTCAAGATTCGTCCAAGTAGTTCCACTTCCCGAATAAGAATTTACGTCATTTGCATCCAAATATACTACACGATTCGAAGTAAACAAACTTGTTGTTGTGGGAGTTACCTCAACAGAAACCGATTCAACACTTAATGCCCCAGAATTCACTGCTTTCAATTTCACAGTATATGTGACTCCATTTGTCAAAGGAGTTACTCCATCGGATGACAATGTTGTTATGTTCACAGGACTATAAATTTGCCGTGGGTTAAATGCCAAGAAGGTTGCGCCATCATCGGTAGAATATTCATAGTTTGTCACATTGCCACTTTGTGTGAACAAAATGTACGCTTCAGTGTTTCCTCCTACACTAGATAATGCTGTTGGTGCAGAAGGAGTCGCTGGATTTAACTCTGCCCATTGTGCATACAATATTCTGTTCGCACCAATTGTGAATGTGTTTCCTTCCACATACGATATTCCTAACCCATTTGCTTGTGTGTTCCATCCATCAAAGACATATCCTGTTTTTTCCAACACAGGATCTCCTATATTTCCTATTATGGTAACAGTTGAACCCGATAAATATGGCGAATACCCATCTACGGGCACAATTCCACTCGTGTTGGTATTGCCATTATACAAAACTGTGTAAGTTCGTCTCCATTTTGCATAAATTATTGTGTTCGCCTCGATTGTAAATGTGTTTCCTTCCACATACGATATTCCTAACCCATTTGCTTGTGTGTTCCATCCATCAAAAATGTATCCTGTTTTTGCCAATACAGGAGATCCTGAATTGCCTAGAACTGTGACAGTTGAACCTGACACATATGGTGAAGAACCATCTGCCGGTGAAATTCCACTCGTGTTGGTATTACCATCATACACAACTGTGTATGTGGGTATCCATTTTGCATAAAGTATTGTGTTTGCACCAATTGTGAATGTGTTTCCTTCCACATACGATATTCCTAACCCATTTGCTTGTGTATTCCATCCATCAAATGCAAATCCTGTTTTTGCCAATAGAGGAGACCCTGAATCGCCCAGAACTGTAACAGTTGAACCTGACACATATGGTGAAGAACCATCTACCGGTGAAACACCACTTGTATTTTCATTGCCATTATATACAACTGTGTAAGTGGGTGTCCATTTTGCATACAATCTGGTATTCGTTTTAATTGTAAATGTGTTTCCTTGAACGTAAGATGTTCCCGAACCATCTGCTGCTGTGTTCCATCCATCAAAAATGTATCCCGTTTTTGCCAATGCGGGCGAACCAGAATTTCCTAAAACTGTGACAGTTGAATCATATGAGTATGGAGAATAACCATCTGTGGGTACATTTCCACTGGTGTTGGTATTGCCATCATAGATGATTGTTGGAAAAAACCTAGAATACCTATATGCTCGTCTATCGTTTGCCAAACCAGACCTTCTTTTCCCTGTCATATAATATACATTTATTGAGGTTTTTAATATTCAAAATGCATTTACAATTATATTCCCAATAATTGTAAACCATGACAAAATACTCTTTGATTCCCCACTACAGCAAATCTTTAACCGAATATTTGTGCTGGACACGCACTTTGACTACAGGAAAACTCGTGACGCTCAAAGTATTCAATGTGTATCGGTGTTTCAAAATCGAAATCGAACTGGATGACGCTCAGAAATCTGAAATTCTCAAAATGAACACAATCAACTTGGACAATTATTCGTTTGTTCCCGATGAAATGGAAGGGTGCGATTGCTGGAGCGAGATTATGAACGAATCATCATTCACACAGGCAGAATTAGAGGAAATCGACCATGATAATCTAGACATCGATTTATTGGATTGCGATGACGAATGGACATCCAATTATGAAACCAGTTATGAACTGTCGTGTGGTTGCGATTTACTCAATTGCACCACAATGTAGTTCATGAAATATATTAAAAACAATTTGTGTAATATTTTACACAAACAATGAACAACGGCAGAATTATTAAAATATTTCAACACGTGTTTTCACCCCACGTCAAAACACCTTTGGGTCGATGGAATATTCACAATCATACAGAAACCGCACTTAAAATTAAATACGCAAACGAAGACAATTGTGGCGTGTCTTCGCACAAAAATACAACGCAGGAAAATGATGACAAGTCAGACCACACAGATTATATCTATTTCATGGGTTACGAATCCACTCATAACTAAACCATTTTGTTAATTTATTTTTTCTTTCTTGTTTTTCTAATCGCCTTTTTAGGTTTCTCCGACCGTTTTTTACCACCCAAAAAACTTTTTATTTCACTATTCAAATGATGATTGCCCAAAACTTGTTTACTTAATGATTCGCCCTTTTCTTTCAAAACACCAATGGTTACTCCATAAAATTTCTTTTGAATATGGGTTTTTAGAATTTCAACTACACCTGGGTTTCTCCAACTTTCTGCCAATTCCATAACCGTGTATCCTTTGGCGTTTTTAACTTCCGGATTCCCACCTGCTTCGAGCAATAATCTTGCTATTTCTTCATTTGCTTCATTGCCTTTATTGCTTCCAAGAAATCCAAAATCCGATTTATTCATTGCTGCCAAATGCAACGGCGTATTTTCAAACGCATTGTGTTCAGGTTCGTTCACATTCGCGCCTTTCTCAATAAGCAATTTAACTATTGAAGGTCTGCCATATTTTTTGCATGCTATATGTAGAGGGGTTTTTCCATCATCATTCACTTTATTCACCGTTGCACCATTTGCCAATAAAAATTCCACAACTAAAAAATGATAATTATTTAATGCCACATGTAGAGGGGTGTTTCCGTTTTCTTTGGGATTTTTCCAATTAATATCAATTTTGTCTCCTCCATTTTCTTCTTCAAATAATTTATTTATTTTTTTCAAATTGCCATCATCAGCAAAATCATAAAGTTTTTTTTCGAGTTTTGACATGATTGTATTATATTGTGGGGTTTCTCTCTATTATTTCACAATATAATAAAACAGAAAATTGATTCTTTTTTGCCCCCTTCTCTCCAGGACACAAATTATAAAATGATGCTACTAAAAATCGAAAACCTCGTCGATGGACTTGTTGTAAAACGTCCATCTAAACTTATCAAATCACCCTATGTTGCCGATGTCAAACTCGGTGAACAAGATATCCTCGGACACGCCCCCGCACTCGGTTGCTGCGGTCTCTCCGACGCCGGCGCAACCATATTAATGTCCCCCAGCACTTCCGACAAATGCTCTCACACCATCTATTTCTCCGTTCACAACGACCAAGTCATCGGCATTCACCCCAAACTTGCCGAAAAACTTGCCGAAAGCGCACTCACTTCCAACTGTTTGACCACCCTGCAAAATGTCAAGTCATACCGCAAAGAAACCAAAATCAACGATTCCCGATTCGATTTCACCGGTGTTGACGCCAATAACATTCCCTTTATTATGGAAGTAAAAAACGTCTCGCTCACCGGAATTGGTAACAAAAGTCGCATTGCCGTTTTCCCTGTAGGAAACCGCAAAAAAACAAAAGAACCCGTCAGTCCCCGCGCCATAAAACACACGCGCGACTTGACCTTGCTCCGCAAAGATAAAGAAAATATTCGTTGCATAATGTGCTATGTTATACAACGAACCGATGTAGATGCTTTCCACACATCCGATTTGGATCTGGAATACAAGGAAGCAGTGAAACTTGCCCACGCGGCAGGCGTGGAAATAATAACAATGGTTGTTGAGTGGAATCGCCAGGGCGAAGCGCGCTTCATACGTGACGACCTACCGTTTATTTTGTAATCATTTACTATACAATGGCATCCACGAAAAAAGCACTCGTCATCGGTTGCACTTATCCCACCGACCCCAACAACCAACTGTATGGTTGCATCAACGACGCCTCCAATATTGCAAACACATTGGTCGATGCGTTTGATTATGACCTCAACAACATCGTAATATTAAGAGACGATTTCAACACCAATGTCCCCACAAGAAATAATATTCTATACCATTTAAATAAACTAGTCCAAGAGAGTTCCAAACTCACTGAAATCTGGTTTTTTTACAGTGGTCACGGGTCAAAAATTAGAGACACAACCAAAGATGAAACCGACGGTTTAGATGAAGTGATTGTTCCCACCGATTTTTTAACTGCTGGGTTCATAACAGATGATGAAATATTCAACGCCCTGAAAAATGTTTCTCCAAAATGCCGCGTCATATTGTTGTTCGACAGTTGCCACAGTGGAAGCATGTGCGATTTGCAATACACATACAGGACCAATGGCAAATCCTCGGTTTCGACCAATAAAATCCTGTCCCATCCAAACATCATCTGTTTTAGTGGTTGCCGAGACCCCGAAACTAGTGCCGAAACATACAGTTATAATGAACAACGCGCGGTCGGCGCATTCACAACGTTCTTCCTCTATTGTTTGAGATTGAATCATTTCAATGTGGACGTTTTCAAATTGTTTTCGGACATTTGTGGCGCAATTGCCACTTCTGGATATTCGCAAAACCCCCAATTGTCGTGTTCGTCGTCCAAATTGAATTTTGCTTTTACTCGGTTCACCTATCGTGAAAAGTCTACTTTGAGCAACCCATCGCCTAGATTATTAAATACTCCTGTTTCATCGACAAAGGGCGTTGTGAAAATGGTTTTCACTTTTGGATAATTTATTGAAATTGTCAATATCATCAAAAATGATAACATTGAAGAAATTTATTTATTTCTTACTTCTTTTGGATTTTTTTGTTTTCCCGTATTTCTTTGATTTTTGCTTTCTCGATTTTCTGCGTCCGCCTTTTGATTCACATGACGACTCTAACATCCGTTTAAATGATCTAAATTTTTGTTGATATTCACTAATGTAATCATCTTTTTTGACTAGTGTTTTTTCTTCACTTTCTTCACTTTCTTTACTATGTTTTGTCCAATCAGCAAAAGCATTTTCAAGTTTTATAGGTTTTTGTTTTTCTACCTCTATTTCTTCTTGAATCTTCTTCAATTCAGATTGCAGTTTAGTTTTGTTTTCTTTTGCTTGCTCAGTTATAGCAAATGATGGCATATTTTTCAGTATTTTGTCTTTTCTTAAATTTAATTCAATAAGTTTCCTTCCATCATCCTTTTGAATATCTTGCAATTCTTTTAAGTCACCGCGACTACTAAAAAATTCACAAAATTTTGTTTGAGTCTCCTTTTGTTTGTTTTGATTCTCTTTTTGTTTTTCATCATATATTCTATTTTGTTCATCATTTTGTGCATGCATCTGTGTTTGTTCTTTATAATAATTTTCCTTTTTTTCAGGAGTCATCCGTGCCAATTCAATTTTAAATTCTTCTGCAGTTGACATTCGTTGTTCGAACCCCCTGTGTTTCACATCTTGATTTTCATATTGGTTATATCCATCCGGCATTATTATATATAATAAATATATTTTTCTAAACACAACATTTATTTAGAGCATCCAATACGTTTATTAATTTCATTTTTTAAATATGCCTATTTATATAAATGACAATTATCAATGGCATCGAAATTGATAATATTGATTACAAAGTGAATGATATCAAGTTCGCAATCAAAAACAATGAACCCATCGAAGACAAATTAAATGTCATTGCCGTTATTTCAAACCCGTGTTTGTTCGCAAAACGATATATTTTGCTCAAAGAATTTGTCAAACGCATTGAAGAAGAAGAAGACCACGTGAATTTGTTCATTGTGGAATTGGTATACAAAGACCAAAAATTCATCGTCACCGACAAACATAACAAAAATCACCTGCAACTGAGAACCGATGTCCCCATCTGGCATAAAGAAAATATGGTCAATCTCGGTGTCAAATATTTATTGCCCGCCAATTGGAAAGCATTTGCGTGGATTGACGCGGATGTCGAATTCGACAATAACAGTTGGGCGTTGGACACACTGAAAGTCTTAAACGGCGCAAAAGATGTCGTTCAAATATTCAGTCACTGTGTTGACATGGACAAACAAGGCAACAATTTAAATGTTTTCAACAGTTTTGGTTACTGTTTCAATAAAAATAAACCCTACACAATAAAAAGTTCCGACTATTGGCATCCCGGTTACGCTTGGGCTATCACCCGACGCGCCTATGAAAAAATCGGTGGATTATACGAAAGAGGTTTGTTGGGTTCCGGCGACAATATCATGGCGTTGGCGTTCATCAACAAATGCAAAAATATGAATAATCCCAATTACAGCGAGGATTATAATAACAGCATGCTTGAATATCAAATTAACGCCAGCAAATTGCGGTTGGGTTATGTGCCGGGCATCATAAGACATCATTTTCACGGGTCAAAGGTAAACCGTAGATACACGGAACGATGGCAAATATTAATGAAGCATAATTTCTCGCCGGTTACACATTTGAAATATGACTCGGTCGGCATACTAATTCCAAGTGAAACTTTTTCGGAAGAATTAAAAGAAGACGTGTTTAATTATTTTTTGGAAAGGAAAGAAGACGAGTAGGGAACACCGAAGGTGTTCCACTACTCGGCGCCTTGGAACGTAGTTCCCCTTAAACAATATGGAATGAAGATTCTATATTATTTTATATCATGGACTCGACAGAGGGAGAACCCTACATCAATGTATTCAACGCTTATGAAGAAAATTCGATTCTAAAGGCAAACAATGCTGCTCTCGAAACCGAAAACAAAAATCTAAAAGCAAAAATCAAGCAGTTGAAACAGGTGATTGATGACATGATTGAAAATGATGCCGAACAAATCCTAGATTATTTCAATTCTTGCAGAAGCATCCGCAGAACTGCTTTCAAATACGGCATGCGAATGGAGGAATTGTATGAACGCATTTCCGTGTGGGATAATAGTTACGAAGGTCTATTCAAAGCATACGATTTCGAAGAATGCCGCATCGATGTTGTCGGTCGCCAAGAATGCGACAAAGAATTATATGAAGAAATGGACTCGGAAGAGTTGGCATTAAAAACACGCGATCTCGACGCCGATGACATCAAAAATATGATTGACGATTACAAAGACAGTGAATTATCCCTGTATGAACTTGCCGATCGGTATGAAATTAAAATCGACTATTTGTTTCAAACGCTTAGGGACAATGGAATTATTGAAAAGGAAACCGACGCCAAGGGGTACGCTGTTTTTTACAGAGAACACATGGGCGCTGGTTATGTATGGGACGGCAAAAGTGAATTCGGATTTTTTAAGGGAACCAAGGTTCAAGGCACCGAAGGTGCCTAGAAGTGGAGCACCGAAGGTGCTCTACCCTTATGATCCCTCCTTTTATGTTTCCTTATGTTCCCCTTAAAAATCAGAAAAATCTACTGATGGCGGCGTGAATGACGCGTTTTTTTTATTTGTGACCACATTATTATCAATCTTAATTTTTGAATTCATAAAGTTTTCTTGATTTTCATCATAGAATTGGAAATTTGGATTCACATTTTCATTATAATTTTTGCCAATTTCCCTGCTATATTTTTGTTTCAATAATTCCTGTTTGGTTGCGTCGTCTACAACCCCTTTTACTATTGTTCTCGTGCCATTCATCAATACTGTTCCAAATTTTCTTGACGCATTTAATGCACCACTTCCACCTTTCATTTTTGTCTTTTTATTTCTCTTTTTTGTGCGCATTCTCCTGTATTTTCTCGTTTTTGGCATCCTATATAATGCTTTTACAAATAAATAATATGAAAACGACAATCCATATTATTAAAAATGACCACCCGCGTAGACCAAATGAAAAAAATCCAAGCAGAAGCACTTGAACTCTTCACCCGAAAAAATGCCGATTACGGCGACGCCTTTGCAAAATACGGTGTCATAGGAGTCCTCATGCGCATCGAAGACAAATTACAGCGCTCCCTCTCCATCACCAAAAATGGCGTCAATCTTGTTGCTGATGAGGGCATCCGCGACACTCTCATTGACCTACACAATTACGCTGCCATGGCACTGATGCTGATGGACGAATAGATTTATTCAAAACGGTAATATAAATCAAGTGCCTTTGAGTTTTCAAACAACTCGGTGAGTATTTTTTCCTGTTTTTTTATTATAGTTTGCAAATATTTCAGTTCTTTGGTTTCTTCCGGAGACAATGATTCCACATTTGACAACACTTTTAAACGAGCAAAAATAGACCGAAAACACTCTTTATTTGTTTTTTTGGGGTCTGCGCTATTTTTGCTTTTGAAATTGCATGACACATTTTCTATTTTCTTGGCAAATGGTTCCATTGTTGCATCAATGTATTCGTTTGCCTTTCCCAAATTCAATTCATAATTTTCTTCTTTGAATCCCAATGAATTATACCACGATTCACCCCGAGTGAGAATGAAAAGCACATCCAATGGAAATTTTAGTTTGTGTATGTAAATACTGCTCGCATCTATTTTCACCACCAATTTTGTATTTTCATATCCTCTAATTTTGCGGACTTCACGAGCAAAATCAATTAATAGACGCATTGTGTGTGAACCTGTCCCTAACGCGCTAGCAACATCCATGTCAGGAGGTTTGCAATTATCTAAATAATCAATGTGAATTTCAAGTATTCCATTAACAGTATGTGTTGAAAATTCAACACACCGTTTTTTATGCAGTGACACATTAAATTTATTTTTAAATGATTGTATTTTAGTTGCCAAAAAATTATCTCCAAATGCTCTGCTTAAAATTGGTGTAATAAATTCGTGCTCGCTCGATTTGCTGCTGGATTTACTACTCGATTTGCTACTTGATTTCTTTCGTGTTTTTCTGCTTTCTGGACTTTTGTTACTACTATGTCTCGACAACATATTATATATAACACAAATATATATTATATCATATTGGTTCCACGCGGTTGAAACAGGTGATATGACACTCATGCTCATGGATGAATATATTATTAAATCTCATACTGAACAAGCGAACAATAGATCCACTGATATTTAACTATATTTGCCTTTCGAATCCTTCTCTCCTTCTCATCTTCATATTCATTTGAAATCTTTACCTCAAACGTGGTTGGTCGCAACATCGTTGTCGTGCATTTAAGACGTCGCAAACAAAACATCTTATTCGTGCTCCTAACCACCCTGTAGAAACTGTTGTGTTTGCCATATTTGTCCGGCATCATTATATTGCGATTTATATAATTGTCGTTCTCGTCGTACTCCTCCATTCTTTTTTGTATTAATGTGTCACACAAAATCTTGGATCAATTTTGTAAACAGTTATATTATAATGTCCGATTGGTTTAATGCAGTTGAAACAGGTGATTTGGCAACAGTCACAGAATTATTATCTAGTGATCCAAACCTTATTCACTCTCGGTCAGGCGACGGTGAAACTGCCATCATCAAAGCATCAAGATATGGGCGCACTGCCGTTGTGAAATTCCTATTAGAAAATGGCGCCAATCCCAATGATGCTGACACAACGAGCGCAGGTCAAACTCCGCTCATTCACGCTGTTTTTAATGGTAACATTGAAATTGTTAAACTCCTTTTAGACGCCCGCGCTAATATAGAAAAAAAAAATAACACACCCGGCGAAGGACCTCTCATAAATGCCATTCAAGAAGGAAAAATAGAGGTTGCCAAATTGTTACTCGAAAGGGGTGCCGATGCGGATGTGAAAAACACCGAGGACGAAACCACACTCACGCTTGCAACAATATTTTGTCGAGGGGGCGATAGAGAAAAAATGTGTGCTTTGTTAAAACAATATGGGAAAGACAAATCATCGCACGGGGGCAAAAAAACCAAGAAACGTAGAAAGCGCAGCAAGCATAGCAAGCGCAGAAGAACACGTTCTAGATGAAATTCCTCAACTATATTATATAATGTCAATAGAGCAACAATTGTTTGATGCTGCTGCTGAAGACGACACAGCAGATAAAATTGCGCAAATATTAAATGAAAATCCAAGCATTGACATAAACAAACAATGCACAATATTTAAGGGTAAAAAATGGAAAGCAACCCCTCTATACAATGCTTCAAAACATTGCAACACAGATGTAGTGAAAATTCTTTTAAATTTTAAAGACATTGATGTTAACGCAAAGAGTGTTGCTGGCGAAACGCCTCTCTATGTAGCATCAAAATATGATTGCGGTGAAGTCATCACTCTTCTTTTGCAAAATGGTGCTAATCCTAATCTTGCCGATGATTTTGGACACACACCTCTACACGCTGCATCCAGTGTCAATTCTCAAGATGCAGTGGACATTTTGTTGGAGAATGGCACAGATGTAAATATTAAAGAAAATTTGCTGGGAAATACGCCTCTATTTGCAGCATTGGAAAATGGACACATCGAGACCGCAGATGCTCTATTATTTTCGGGTGCAGACATTAATATTAAAAATAATAATGGCGAAACACCTCTTTTTGTTGCGTGTAAAAAAGGCAAGATAGAAATTATTGATTTTGTATTATCAAGAGGCGCAAACATGCATGTCAAAAACAATTACGGGCTCACTTGTTTTGATGTTGCCAATGAAGAAGTTAAATCTGTTTTAAAACAATGGATGACTACAATGTTGGTTGGCGTGTTGCAAGAAAACAACGCATATTACAGTTTGGATTTAAAAAATATAGAGGATTTTAATGAATATCAAGGCGGAAAAAAAAGAAAACGCCGGTCAAACAAACGAAATAAAAGAAAACACATCAAAACCCGACGCAAAACATAAGTGGTTTCATTCAATTATTTTTCGAATTGTTATTTTTGTTTAAATCAACATAGAGAATGCACACAATATACTGTGTACTTGGTTAGCTCAGTTGGTAGAGCGCCAGACTTTTAATCTGGTGGTCCGGGGTTCGAGCCCCCGATCGAGTGTCTATGCCTTTCTTTGAAGGGCACAGACAAATACTTACAAAGTCACACTAGTGACAGTTACCTAAGAACATTCAAATACGCCAACTTAAAAGTTTGCATCTAGAATGATCAAAGGTTTTGCAAAAACACATAGAATTTTGCCTCTATGTATTTCAAACAATGCCCAACGACTGCTGGAATCACTTAACCATTACTTGCCCCGTCCCTTTTGTTCTCAACCGTTTAATCGACATGGAAATCAGAGAATATCACCAATGCATCACAAAGACGCGTGGCGAAAGAGGCGTTCGAATATGTATTTGGTCGCCCAATGAACCCGATTTTGACTGGTTATCCGACCTCCTCTATAAATACCCCGATTGCTGGATTAAAAACGAATGGGACGAAGAAGGCGGCAGAGCAGGCGTCTGGGTCGGATTTGTCGACAACAACGACAATAAGGTGATCAAACAGATGGAGTGGGCAGACTTGTGTTTAGAAGAGAGAGATTATTTTTTCAATAATACGTAAAAATAGTTCTGAGAAGTATAGATTTAAATAATATATATTATGTCTGGCAACGTTCCTTATTGTCCATCAATGTCTGGAGTGCAAATTTTAACAGGGTATGATTATAATAGTTTGCATTCTGGCACAATTACTTTTTCTACTCCGTTTAAAACTGGAACCGAACCATTTGTATTTTTGCAAATAGAAAATATCAATAACGCATCAGTTACTATTTCATTGATGTTAAATGGAAATCCGACAAACACGTCATTTGGTTATGTTAAGAGATTTCAGGCAGCCAGTGCTGCTTCTGGTGAGGATTTTTGTTGGTTGGCAATTGGTGAGTCTGCCGAGATAACTAGTGGAAATATTCCTTTTTGTAAAGGCGACACTGGCGTTCAGATTCTTACAGGAAGTGATAACAGTGGCACTCAAACTGGCACAATTAATTTCAACTCAAGTTATACTTTTTCATCTGCGCCAAAAGCATTTATGACATTGGTTACTGCCAATGCTTATCTATTTTCAATTGAATTAAAGGGTTCTCCAACTACAACCAGTTTTGGATATTGCAAACACGCTAATCTTACTGGAACTGCAGCAGGTGAATCTTTTTATTGGTTGGCAATTGGAAACCGTTCGGCAAGTGGTAATGTTCCAGTCACTCCACTATTAGCAGGTACTAAAATATTTTATGGAAAAGAGACCGCAAACACCTCAACTGGTACAGTTACTTTCCCAAGTGCATTCACACAATCCCCAGTCGTTCTTCTTTCAATAATTAGTGGTGGCAGTTATTCTTACGGAGTTACTTTAATTTCTCTTACAACATCTTCTTTTGGTTATTCTAAAAGATATAATACCAATCAAGCAGCATCAGGCGAGGACATTTGGTGGTTAGCAATTGGCAATTAAAACAAACATAGAAACATGATTATAAAAATCATAATCATCATGTTTTCAAGATTTTCCAAACCTTTTATCAGACCCATTTCAAGGCATTTTTCGTGCAATAATGCAAATGACATTGACACTGTGAAATTTTATGTTACCCAAAATTATTATTTAACAAGAAATATCTACATCTTAAACATTGTTATTACTGTAAATAGTCTCGTAATTCTTTGGTGTAAATAATATATAAATTTGTCTTAATAGACACTATAGAAATGTTTATTCACACTCTCATCCTCGTAGCAACTCTGTTTTTCACAGTCAAATCGCAAAATGTTACTAACGTGAAAGATGTCGCCTTGTGGCAATCATTGTATGCGTCCCCCATCAGTCGCGACCAAATCATGCAGCGCGCACAAGTCTGGGTTGACGAAGAAGTCCCCTACTCGCAAACTGCCACCACCAACGGTTATCGCCAGGACTGCTCCGGTTATGTCTCCTATTGCTGGGCGTCATCCACATCGGGCGGCGGACATGTTACCAGCAATATGCAAGAAATATGCACCAAAATCTCCAAAGCAGATTTAAAAAAAGGCGACGCCATTCTTAAACCGTCGACCCACGTTCTCCTATTTGGCGGATGGATAGACTCGGACGCCTTCTACGAGTATGCTGAGCATCAAACAGGTGATGTGTGTAGAAAGTCCACCGGTTCCTATAACTATTTCTCAAGCAACGGTTATTTCCCCTGCCGATACAACCTGGTTTCCAACTAGACATGACCGTGTTCCATATTTTTATAAATATCATTGTATGTGACGTCCATACTGCTGATTACATCCAAATCATTGGTTCTTAAACATACGTGTCTCTTGCAAAAATACAGGATGCCTGCTGATAATCCTATGCCAATTGTCAAAATGCTTCCAATCATTATTGCGTCTTCCTCTCTCATTGTTTAAAAGAATTATATATTTATCTATAATTGTTTTACACTTTTAATTACGCCGCAAAATCACCCTTTATTGACCGCCCAATAATGATGTAATTCATCAAATATGCTGCCACGATAGAGACAATCGTCGTCACATGATAAATCTCGTGAAACCCAATTTTGTCCGGGTCAAACGGCGTAAACTCCCTCACAAACCCAATCACACCCGCTATTTGTGATATGCCGCACGTCCAAAACGAATACCACTCAAAATTTGTCATCAACTGATAATAATGATAAAATGTCGGCACCTGCGAAAATGGCACCGACATCATCCGAAATAGTGACGGTGGTTCATACAAAGTGCCATACAAATTCCACACAGTCAATCCAACAATAATGGCGCAAAATGGGTATCCCAACCATTTCGGCAACATCAGCAATAGAGTCGGCAAAAAAATGCTCATTGTGAATACTATCAACGCCAAATGGTCTGCCTTATTAATGGCAATTTCCTCATGTGCAGTCCATTCTATTATGTGATACAGCGCTGATATTGTCACGGTCACAAACCCGATTGCCACGCAAAACATTGCTAAATAAAAAGTTCCCGAGTCAGCATCCTTCGTCAGTTGCCAATATTTGTAAAAGATGTATGGAAACATCAATGTTGACAAAAAATGAAAAAACCCGCGATACTCTGGTTTATGCGCACCCTCGCAATACAATTTACAATTGTTGAATATGCGTCCGTCCTTTGCTGCGGTTTCTGCTGCGCCATCATATGCCACGTTTTTTTTAATATAACTCGGTTCCAAACTTCGAAACAAATCGGTCATTTTGAAATCATATAGAAATTACTCATATTCTATCACAGACAAATAAATGCATCCCTGTTGTGAACTAATTGTTGCGTGTGATGAAAATGGCGCCATTGGCGCGTCAGAAACCAACGCAATTCCGTGGCACGTCCCCGAAGACCTCGCCCATTTCAGACAGGTAACCACCGAGACACCCAATTCGGTCATTGTGATGGGCAGGAAGACCTTCGAAAGTTTTGGCGGCAAATTGCTGAAAGACCGAATCCACATTGTTCTCACTAAAAATCCCGCATTCCATAGAGGCAATTTCAAAAACGTCCATTTTGCCGATTATTCCAACGTGCCATATCTGTTTGACAAATACAAGGAGCATCGCCTATTTATCATCGGCGGCAGAGAAATCTATGACATGTTCTTTGATATGTGCAAGGTAATCCACTTATCAATCATCCATGTCAATTCCGGGGGCGATATCCTATTTCCCAGGACCATCGACGAATCCCTGTTCACCGTAACCAAATCCGAAATCCTTTTTTCCAGAGTTGAGGAAACACCTTACCAATTCATCACTTACAAGTCTTTGACTATTGCTTCGCCTCAATAATGATCTTCATATTTTTCACATCTGTTTGTCGGTTACTGCTGCGGTTTCGGTAAAATACATAGGGTTTTTTGTCGGATATATTGCTGTCAGAGACAATCAAAAATGACCCCACCTGCTCGGCAGGTTTTTTCAATTCATCGCGCATCAACAATCCAATTGCCACATCATCTATTATTTTGTAATTTATTCTGTCCCGTTTTTCCATTGCTTGTTTCAATGTTTTTTTGGAAAACACGATTGCCGTTCCCGAGACATATTTTAAACCAAAGTGGGTTTCATCCACGATTCCTCCGCTCTTGTCTATCATTTGCAATTCATTTATCAGTCCTCCTCCATATTCAATTGGTTTCTTGGTCAACTCTTTGTCCAATAATTCAAAATCCACGATTGTGCTTATGTTGCTTCTAACTAAATAATCACAATCATATTTATTGTTCACAACATATTCCATTGCCTTCAATGTTTTATCCAATATCCCAGGTAGATAACTCTCAGTTCCCTTTATTTTTAACAGATTGCCTTCCATCTCATATTTGTCACTGATGTCCTTGTCAAATTTGTAATATATTGTAGTCACATTTTCAAATTTTTTATAATATTTCTCGGTGATTTCTTTCATTTTATTGTATTCTCTGTCGTCGGAATACAACACCAAATTTACATATTTTAAACTGGCAGTTTGAAATCCCTCTGCGCTTGTCACATTGTACATAAAGCACGCAAAAATAATTATCACAAGAATCAATATTGAAAATATTCTACCAGTTTTCATATATAATCTATTCACAAATTTGCTCCCCCCGCCAAATTTGGATAAATATATCCACATTATATAAAATATAGTTAATTATGGCATCAGCAACAAGAGTGCCAAATTTTTACAGTTACACCCAGGCGCGCACCATTTCAAATATTTCAGCACATGGAACTTCACAGTTGGGTTTTTGCAAAAAGATGACAAATTTGAGATATGAAATGTGCTCAGCAGTAGAAAATAATGTGAATATGTATTCCCAAATTTTGTTGGGTTGTTTAATGTTAACTCACATCAATCCTTTGTTTTCAAGTAGTAGATTGGGGAGTCTTCTATTATTTATGACAGCATTTAAAGACGTCATAACATATTTTCAGAACACGCCTCATTTATGGACTAATATTTGTAACCCCGGATATTTTTTACTTTTGGCAAACAGGGGTGCACAACTTGTGACTTTAGGTCGAGGCAAAGAAATTAATGAATTGACCAAAGCAAAAAATTATGCTTTTTTAGAAGAAAACGATTTCGAAGATGAAACCCCAAGTTCATTTAAATTTCAAACAAGTAAAAGAGTAGATGAACTGGGGCAACCTCTTGCTGCGCCAATGGAAATTTTCACTTTTGAAAGAAGTCACTCCACTGAATTGTTAAAAAACGTAAAACAAGTATATAGCACTTTGGGATACACTGGACCGCAATCCATTAGTAATTTGGAAAAAGTGCAAGAAGACTATAAAAGTTTGAATAAAAAAGAAAAGCATATAATTGATTCAGCAGGAAATGATTTCAGTGGCGTTCATTTGTCCACATGTCAATATTGCAAACAAAATGGCGAAACCCTTACAGCAGTATTTACAAATCCTTTTGACCTAACAGATTTTCTCAATTATGAAAGTTTGTGCAATGGCATTCTTCAATACAACACAACGAATGAAACAGAATGGATTACAATTAATCCCACGGAAGCAAAAAAATCTAAAATTAAACAGGCAATTTCTTATATTAAATTCGCATTGACAACAATTAATAGAGCATTGGATGATGATGCTGAAGAAGAAGTGTTCGAAGAAGAAGATGGAGAAGGCGATGACGATGTTGAAGATGTGAAAACAATTTTATTTAAAGATGCTGACAAAATAGAACGAATAAACGCATTTGCGCTGCATGTTCTTTCATCAATTGTCTCACATTTAATACTGTCTTTAATATTAGAACCAGATGTCAATGTTTATGTTCCCATTGCCCCCATAGGGAGGGGTGATTCGGAAACAAGAATTATGACAATAATTCAAGAAATAAAACATTGCAAATCATATTACTACAGCAACGCATGTAAGGAAGTTCATAATCCGAATGTTGAATATTTGCAAAAATGGATTGAATCTGAACCTGTCTATGGTGAATCACAAGAACAATTTGATGTGTTATCTGCCGAACCAATGTTTCAAAGCGGTCTTACAGAATTAATGACATATGGTCGCAGTGGTGGTGGCGCAGATGACACTGATGATTTAAGTGTTTCTAAAAATCCATACATTACTGGCAGAAACCGACTTAGGAAACCAAGTCGTAATAATTTAAAAAAAGGTGGTCGCAAATCTAAAAAACAATCAAGAAGAAAAACCATAAATAAAAAATCAAGAAAAAATAAAAAACACACCCAATAATGAGTCCTAGAAATTTTAATGTTATTCATTGCAAACATTAAAATTATTTGCTGCTTTTATCTCGACCATATTTGCAATATTGCTTTTGCGAAAACCCCTTTGGATTTTTACAGTTGATGCTTTTCTTGTATTTCATTGACCATCTTCGTTTCTTAGTTTTGTTTTTTACAGTGCGTTCTTTCTTATCCATCACTCTTTACAATTTGCAAACATTTTATTTGTCCTCCAATCGGAAATTCAACACATCAAATCCGCCATTTTTGGAGGTTGCCTTGGTCATCTGCGTATGTCGCAACATATCCACAATGTATCCCTTAAACTCATTGCACTCCATATTCAGTGATTTGGTGTCATTCGCACTCTTAAAACTATTCCACAAGGTCTTTGTGGATATGCGCTGGTTCTCCGATTCCGACACCTCTATCATATGTTTGCTCCACCACTCCCGAAATACAGTGAAATTCTCATTCTCGTCGGCATCTCTATTTTCCAACAAATGCAATTCCTTCTTCATCTTTTCATACACGATGCGCATTCCATTGCATGTTCTCTCCTGCGCATCCAGCAATCCCTTCATCTCCTCGATTTCCTTCTTCAAATTGGCAATATGTTCTTGACGACGCAATTCGTCCTCCTCTATCGACTGCCTTCTGCGATCCTCCTCCGTCTTGGCATCCTCGCGCTCCTTCATGTCCCGCATCATCAAATACACCGATTTCAACAGTCGGCGCGGTTCGTTGCTCTTGAACAGTCCATTGATGTAATAAATGTATTTGCCGTTGCGTAACTTCTCAAAGGTGATGACGCCATTGTCAAAGCGGTCCACTCCCGAATGCAACGAAATCATCAATCCAAAATGGAACTCGGGATTACACTCGAAATCGCGCATCAACTTCTTGCGGTCCTCCAGATTCACATTTTTCACAGGATAATTCTTCACATCCACAATGATAGAGAATTCCTTGAACATCATATGAAAATCGCCCTTCATCGGAACCTTTCCGACATACACGATGTCGCATTTAATATCCTCGAATGTCCGTTTTGCCAAGTCCTCAAACATCATCTCGCCCACTATGCCCTGGTCCGTAGACGACGCCGTCTTGCCCGTCAATCGATTGATTGTTTCCAGCGCCGATTCTAAGGATGCGCGGTTCTTCTCTATCTCCCGGGTTCGCTCATCATATACCAGACTCTTTCTACTGATTTCCATCTCCATTGCCCGCATTTGCGCCTCGCACGCCTGTTTGGTTGCCTCGATTTGTTTCAAATAGAATCCCTGCTCTCTTTCACACATGATTCGATTCGATTTCTCTATCGCCAGCAATTCTGCCTTTAACCCCATGACCTCTTTTTGATGGGCGTCATGAATGTCTTTCATTAGGTCCTCATTGGATATTTGCGACGCCATGCGTTTGCTGTTTCTTATTCCATTCAGTCCTGCTTCAACCAATATCTCCGATTCCCTCAAAGTGAGTTTCAACACCTCCTCTGGAATTTTATAATCCGACGAAAAATTTAATATTACACACTGTTTCATTTCATATTTTAAGTGTGCAATTTCTATATGTTTTTCATATTTCATACAGGAATATGAAAAAAGTTCCCCCCAATATAGCAGCCACGAGGTATTCCATCTGTTTATGCAATGAGCACAGTTGTTGACCTTTATCGTGGATTTGATAATCTTTAAACCTGCGAATGTGAAATCTATTAAACGCATTTAATTTTTAATTTCGGGCAGGTGTAAAATCTTTTAACTTTAATACACTTAATCTTTAATTGCTAATCACTAATCTTTCATCTTTCAACTTTAAACTTTAAGCATAAAAGTTATTGCCAGAATAACCTTTTCTCAAATGTTTTGATTATGTGATTGATGTTCATGAGCGAGAACATCACGCGCCACTGCAATTGCAGGAATTTCGCTATACTGGGGGTACAGTCCTTAGACCTCAAAGGGTCCGCCGGTCCTTAGACCTCAATCAGAGTGATCGCATTCGACTCCGACAGGACAAAATCCACATTTGCCCTGAAATCCTCAATCTCCCGTTCCAAACTTTCAATCACCTTGTCCATATTAAACGGGTCATACACTTCAATCGGGTCGCTTGCTGTTATACCGTCCATCACCATCTTCAACGTTGCCGCGTCCGGTTTCGCATCCTTGCCACAGATTATGCGCACATTTTCATCCACCTTATTCTGAACCTTCTGGCGGTGCGCGTCCACCTCTATTATCACCATCTGCCGCTGATGCTTCAGCGTGGCAAGCAATGATGACTTATATGCAATCGTATTCTTGAACTCGATTGCCTGCGACACAGTCATCTTTATTCCAGCAATCTCCACCATCGTCGTCGCGTTTGACAGCACAATCGCATTCTTGATTTGGTCGCGACGCTTTATCAAATCAGTCAGCGATTGGTATTCTGCCGTTGCCGACTTCTTGAAATCCTCTTCATTATAACGAGTGTTCTTATACTTGGTCTTGTATGTAATAAATACTCCTCCGTCAATTATCTTGTTAATTCTTCCATCAATGGTCTTGAGTTCGACCAAGGAACGCGTGATTGATTGTTTTGCTGACATTTTGCGGTTGGATTGTTACTGTTTTTGTTTCTATATTGTTTGTTGATGTCAAATTGTTTGAAGATCAATTTTTTTGGTCTTGGAAAACAATGTAGAAAGAAATTTCCAAATTATTCATCATACCAATGCAATTCAACTCCGTGGAAGATGCCATCACCTATTTAGAACGCCGAGTCCAAAAGCAAGACAAACAAATCAAATCTCTACAGGACACCATTTACCATCTATTGCTCTCTTTATCCGAAAAGGACAAATCCGAAAACATGTGCGCTATTTTTGATGAATACGTGTCCTCGTGCGAAAAAACAAACAAGTGATTTATTTGCCTTTCTTCGTGCAGTCATCAAATAATCCCGGGATGAATTCACGTTTGCATATTTTCTCTATTTCATCCTTTGTCAACGCCTTTTTTGTAGTGCCCTTATGGGTTGTCACCGATTTGTGCCCTTTGCCACCCACAATGTTCACGCGTCTTATCGTGTGACGACCCTTGCCGTGTCTGAGATACTCAACATTTTTGTAGCGGCGTTGTTTCGCCGTTTTGCTCCCGCCAAATGACAGTGGACTATTTTCACCACCCTTCTCTATCTTTTTTTTGTATTCTGCATATGAAATTGATTTGGGCGACCTTTCTTTATGCTTTGCAGATTTGGGAGCAAGCATTTCTTTGCACTTCATAAGTTCATCATTCATTTTCTCTATTTGGGTTTCATATTTTTCCGTCAATCTCGCAATTTTTGCATCACATTTTTGTTGATAAATAGTGTTGGCAAATGAAAAAGTATTCATTTTGTTATATATAACACAATGACTAAAAGTCAAATCATCCAATTGTTTCACATCCTCATTGTTGCCTCTATTTTTATTTACATCGGCGTTGTCCGCACCGACATTCCCGAATACTTGTTCCCCATTATCCTCGGTTTCGGCGTCGTCGTGGTTTTGTATCACGCTTATAAAACGTTTGTCAACCCCGCTAGAGCATGGTTGTATTTAATCCACGTTTTGTTGGTGGGTCCTCTATTGATTTACATCGGTCATACAGGAAAAAACACCGAACGCAAGTTCTTTGAACTGCTCCTCCTACTTGCTTTCGCCACCCTCGGGTACAATGGGTTCTATTTCATACAGGGTGTTTAGACATCCCCTGCTTCGGTGATGGAATTAATAACATCTTCCTGTGTGCTCGTATAACACAGCGGTGACATCTCGTGGTTGTCCATTAAATCATCAACATCCACGTCGTCGTCGTCATCGCTGTTTTCTTCTGGAAATTCAAAGACATCTTCGTCATCTGTCATCACACTGCATTGGCGGGGCATGAATCCTTTTTTGGGTCCTCTTTTATATCCTCTACGATGAGGTGCCCGCGGCGTGTCCGAGGTATTATGCGCCCGCTCCATGCCATTTGACACCTGTCTCGAGCATGAATACATGTGTCCAAACGGCGTTCCAATTGTCCTATAAATAACCACAATATCGTCGCACAAATTCTTCATGATGCGGTCCTCTGTCAAATCATTCTTTTTCATAAAAGCAACCATTTCTGCCATAAACTTCTTCATCTCGACCTTCATTTCTCGAACTGTATTCCTATCCTCTTTCGAGTCCTCGTTCAACAACTTGACCCGGTGCAACAGTTCCTGTGTTTTCTGTCTGTAAATAAACCTGGACAAATCGGCGCAACTATCCTCGGTCCATCCAACCATAGTTTCTAGGTTTTCGCCAGTTTCTATGTTTTGCCCCAACACTCTGATTTTAACATCTTTCTTTGCCGATGTTAAAATATGAAATGTCCGCTTCATTTCGCCCGACATTTTTCCAATTGTGACCTCGGTCTGCCAATTATTCGTTTTCCAATCATACAGTAATCCATTATCAATTTTGATTACGACATCGGTCAATGCTCTGTACAAAATGCTCTGCAATATTTCACCATACGCTATTCCCGACTTCTCTATCTTGTCGATGAAATAATAACTGCTGTTTTCTCGGTTGCTCAGCGCCGCAAACAGTTTGGGGTTATGCTCCAATCCAAATCCGATGAAATAATTCGTGGCGCTAACATCCACAAGGTGCGCCAGCAATTCGGGTGTCGTGGCGCCTTCATTGGCGTCGCCGTCGCTCATAAATATGTTGTTGCGGTGGGTTTCTTCGTGTGTTGCCACTGCAACCGGTAAATCGCGCAACATTCGCAGCGGTTTTTCAATATTGGTCCCGTCCTCGGCGTTAACTTCATTCATTTTTTTCGTCAATTCATCCACATTTTCACTTGTTATATGGGTTCGGTCAAACACAGGATTCACTTGATAATTGAACGCATTCACGCCAATCGTCACATTCTTGTTATCACACACGAATCGCATTATGTTTTTAGTGACGTGTTTTATCTGATTCATCTTGCTGTTTCCGTCCTCGCACATTTCGTCCATCGACCCCGATTGGTCTATCACTATATTGATTTCCTGCGCCTTTGCCGTCATCTCGGTCTTTCCAATTTCAAGTTCGAATGTTCCAAATTCGACGTCTCCGACTAGTTGGTCCATGGAAATATCCGCATTTCCAGAGTGCATAATAATTTTGGTGGTGGTGGTGGTCAACATTTTTCTTTTTGATATGCCAATTCTCTATTGGATCTCCCAAAAGATCAATTTTTCAATCCTAGTTCCACGCTTTCTAACGCCCCTTCTATCCATCCATGATTTGCTGCCACCACTTCGCCCACAACAGTAACACCTGTCATTGGGTGTTGCAACTGATGTAGGAATTCCTCATAAGGTTTGTCCATGTATTGACGAGGTTTGTAATAATGTGTTCCCACAGACCAATAATACTCGCGCATTGCCGTCATTCTAAGCGTGTTTTTCTCTATTCCAAGTGCCTTCTCTATCATCCTACACATGAATTCACGATTTTCCATTGTGTTGGTTAAAACGGATTTTAGTCTCTCAGCAGACTGATTGTCCGTGTACGCTATCATATAAACTCCCTGACCCATCGGTATCATTTTTCTTAAAGGTCCCGGGACAATCGTCATCTTCGGCACTTCACGACTCATAATTTCAGCACTTTGTTTGTCGAATTTTCCATACAAGCGCAAAAATGTCTGCCCCTCTATCTCCTTGTACATTCTAAATTTCGGAAAAAACTTACGCAAACTGGTTATCGTGCTTGCCACAATGACCTCGTTGCAATCATATTTATGTCCGTCCTCTGTTTCTACAATGAAATAATCCGGCGTAATCGGCAGCACACGGTTCACATCACGCGAAAATTGGATATCCACCGTTTTTGCCATCTTCTCTATCAAGTCGTGCCACGAAACCTTAACGCCTTTCCACCCCGATTCATTATCCTCCAATCCATACATATACAACGTTTCATACACATCCGCGTGCTCATAATCGGTGTATTCAGCGCACACCATGTATTCATTGTAGGCGCGCTCACCCAAAACCACACTGGCAAATTGCTTAAACGATTTACCCTGCCACTTGCGAGGGTCTCTTTCAAATACCTGACGCAAATGCTGTATTACAGCACGTGTGTTCACGGGGTTGGCAATAGTTCGTGCATACTGTTTTGAAACAGTGAATTCGCTGTATGGAATCCTGTATTCTGCAAGCAATTTCATCAACAATCGGTCTTTTGTCTTGCGACCGATGCCGGCGCCCGACACCACATTAACACCTTGAAACAATTCATTATCAGCGCGCCCGCCAACCCATCGTCGTTTGTGTTTTTCCAATACTAATATTCGCGCATTAGGTCCCAGTTTTTTACGCATTAGGGTTGCTGCATATAATCCGGCAATTCCGGCGCCCACAATAATAACATCATACAACATTTCTATATAGTATGATGTTATTTCTATACATTTTGCGACAATATAGACACAATTTGCTTATTGTTGTAACCACCACTGAAAAATGGATATTGAATTAATCGAAAAACAATTGAAACAGGCAATCTCTATCGTCCAAGAAATGAAAAGCAGTCAAAATGGAAAAACAGCAAATGTTGGAACCTTAAAAACCTTACTGATAGAGGTTGGCGAAATTCTTGACAATTGCGACACAGATTATGAGTCAGATGATGAGTCTTTGGAATCGGATTATGACAGTGACTCGGACGCATCTTTCACACAGGAAGAATCAACCTATATTAAGAATGAATCCCACCGCGCATATTTGAAGCGTTATTCTTTAAAACCCCAATTCCCATTACATTATTACAATGCCGATAGAGACAAGTGATTATAATTCATCTTTTGAAGATTTGGGTGTTTTGCTTTTGCGCTTCCGTCTTGTTTTGGATTGTCCCGATGTAGGATGTTCAAAAAATTGGTCCCATTTTTGAATTGGTGTATTTGGTGATTCTATGTAAAAATTACTCAAACCACTAGTTTCGTCTGTTATTGCCAAAGGAGTATTTGCAGGTCGTTTATAATTTTTCCAGATGTTGAATTTTGAATCTTTGTATGTGTGTGCAAATGGGTCCGCATCCAAATATGTTTCACTATATGCGTCAAAAAACATTTTTTGTTGTTCAAAAAGCGTCTCGGCATATATTTTTGCCATGGGAGGCAATTTCTTCTGTTTTGAAAAAATTTCCAATGCTTCAACACTATTTTTTATTCCTCTATGCACATAATCTCTTTGAAATAATTTTAAAAAATCTAAAAAATGCTGTGGACTTTTTGATTCATCATCCTTCGCCATTTTAACCGGTAGTGAAAACATGAAATCATTGTCATCATTGTAAAAAGTAAATAATTTCGAATAATCCAATACAGGTGTGTTGGTTGTGACTGGAACAATGCCCGGAAATTTAGGAAATCCTGGTGTGCAATAAATAGACCATGTTGGTTTCACCAAGTATCTGGGACCTTTAAAAATATAATTTTCGATATTCACCATTTTTTGAGGATCAAAAGCACATATTTCAAAATCTATTATTTTTTTGTTTTCAATTTTGGGTGACACAATTAACAACCAAAAATGTGTCGAACACGACATAATTGTGAGATAAAAATCATTTTGTTTATGTTTGATTGATTTAAATTCGCGCACCAATTCTTTTTTCAATTCTTCATCAATTTTATCAATTGAAGGCACAATTAAATCCTTCATTTTCATTTTTATAGAAATGGAATTTTTGTATGATTTTACATTTTGTTCCGCAATTGCAACATCATATTGTTGAATTGCTAAACTCATGTCTCTATATCCTTCCAAAACTGGAGGATTTGGTGGTTGTATTAAAGAAAAGGGACTTCTCGGCACAAAATTATAGTTTTCATCTGAACTTTTACCAGTGTAAAAAGGACCCGAATATATCTCTCTGAATAGAGGCATAATATTTTCCTGATTTCCATAAAACATCCAATATGCAGAAGTGATGAATGCGCAATTTTGAAATTCATCTTGAGCATAAGCATGTCTCAATTCCACGCCACTACCAAAATCTTGTGTGAAAAATTTATTGATATTTGTAAAACCGGAACTCAATTGCATCAAACAACTCCAAATGAATAATAATAAATATTTTGTCATTTTATTCACTGACATGCGAGCACCCGCACCACCATGCATTGTGTATTTTTCTTTAATTTCCAGCATTTCTTCATTTGTAATAATTCCATTTGCCAACAAAAAATCCAATAATGCATTAAAATAATTCAAAAAGCAATTGAGAAACACTCTGTGGTTTGGCATTATTTTATCATTTGTCAATTGTTCATTTGCAATTTTAGCATAATAGCACAGAGTGTGTATTTTCAAAACACATATTTCCTCACATATTTTTAATAAATTATTATTTACACTTTTGGAAGCACTCCCTCCTCTCATTTTTTTTGTTCTATTTTGTTTCATCTATATAAATTTTGCACATTTTTATTTGGCATTCTCATATCTTCTATATTATAATGGAATCACTCGATCTAGATATTAATAATTATGGCGTAGATGACCTTGTCAAATTCTTCCGATTTTCTCCGACCGATGCACTTACGCCTTCCTCTATCGAACTTCGCGAAACCGAGACCCGCGAATTGCTTTTATCTACCGGGCACATAAACAAACGGTTCAAGCGTGATTTGATTGTCTTTTTGAACGAAGCAAAAACAGTGTTGATAGAGAAGAAGTGTAAAAAAGAGGCGAAACCGACTATTTTTCAAAACAGGACAAGTATGGCAAATTTGGACCCCTATCCCGATGCGCCTCGTCTTGCGCCTGTGCCCCCGCGCACTGATGAACTTAATGTGCGTGTCGAAACCCCCTTTGTGAACGCCTTTAACGGCGAGTATTACGCCGGAACCATGAACCCCCTGAAAACCCGCATTATTACAAAGAATTTGAATATTGACACGCGATTTCGCGATTACACCACTTCGACCAATCCGTCCGATTTCATTCTTGCCTTGCCACAAAAGGTTCAAAAAGTGGTTAGTATGCAATTGTCGGCACTCGAGTTGCCCATGACTTTCTACAACATTTCACACAAGTATGGCAACAACCATTTTTATTTGGAGGTGGTGACCAATCTTACAGGAAATCCAGACCAAGTGCACGAAATAAATGTGCTTGTGCCCGATGGAAATTACACCAATGTGGATTTGTTACAAGAAATAAATGCGCAAATTGATGAACCATCGTTTGACCTAAGTTTCAACATTGATTTGAACGAAAATCGGTCTGGAACTGGCAAGGTAATAATTACATCGGAAGGCAAATCTGGAAACGTCGTGATAAATGTGAAACTGGATTTCATCATGAACCCAGGGTCGCAAACTGACATTCTGCACAAACTCGGTTGGCATCTTGGATTCACAAAGAAGATTTATGATGGTGCCACAACATATGTATCGGAAACGATGCCTGACAGCAACCGTGTGCGCTACCTCTATTTAGCAATAGATGATTACAACAACTCGGTTAATAACAATTTCACCTCGGCATTCCAAAAATCTGTACTAAGTCCAAATATTTTGGCGCGAATATCGCCAGGTGCCGTGGACAGTTTTGGATTATTTATTGGCAATGAATTCAACATGATTACGGAACCGCGCAAATATTTCGGTCCAGTGGACATTCAGAAACTGCACATACAGGTGTATGATGACATGGGTCGAGTCGTGGACTTGAATGGCGCCAACTTTTCCTTTTGTCTGTCGTTCAAGGTTATTTATGACCTCTAGGCGAGGGCGCAGACGCCCTCGGCTCCGTCTAGCGTCGCTTCGCCGACGCTGTATTTCCTTTGTGTAAAACAATGATTGGGGGAATTTCTACCGATTATGTATACAATGCCATACACAATCCGAAAGGTCCCCAAGCGAAACTGTTACAGTGTTAAAAGTGCCAGAAAGGGTAAAGGTCGCCGCACGTTTGCCCGCTGCACCAGCAAATCAAAGGCAAAGAAACAGGTGCGTCTTCTTTATGCGCTCGAGAATAACCCCAAATTTGTTCCCAGAAATTAAACCGTTAAAAACAATTCATAGAGATATTGGGTTAAATAATATATCTATGAATGTCCTCAGTGAAGAGCAAACCCTTGTTCTAAATCACACCAAATCCGGTCACAATTCCGTTGTGGACGCCGTGGCAGGTTCCGGAAAATCAACGACGATTCTCTCTATCGCAGCAAAACTTCTGTCCAAAAAATTCATACAATTCACCTACAACTCCATGTTGCGCTGCGAAATCAAAGAAAAAACCGAGCAACTCGGCATATCCAATCTCGACATCCACACCTATCACAGTCTCGCAGTCAAATATTATAATTCGTCCGCCTACACAGACACTGGCATCCGCCACATTTTGGCGCACAACACGGCACCTCGCATCCACATTCCCAAAAAGGATGTTGTAGTTATTGACGAGGCGCAAGACATGACCTTCCTCTATTTCCAGTTCATCGTCAAATACACCATGGACATGAAGTCCCCCTTCCAACTCATCGTGCTCGGCGATTACATGCAGGGTCTTTACGAATTCAAGGGTGCCGACACACGCTTTCTCACCTTGGCGATAGAGATTTGGAAAAATCATCCAAATCTTAAATCCAAAGTGTTTCACAGTTGCACGCTCAAAACTTCGTATCGCATCACCAACCAAATGGCGTCATTCCTTAACCGCGTGATGTTGGACGAGGACCGCCTCGTCGCCTGTCGCGAAGGTCCCGTCAAGGTGGTTTATATCCGCAATTCGCAGCGAAACATAGAGAACACAGTGATTTTTTACATAAATTCTCTATTGGCATCCGGTGCAAAACCAAGCGACATTTTCATTCTTGGCGCTTCCGTCAAAGGACCCAACAGTGCTGTCAGAAAGATGGAGAATGTTCTCGTTAATCGGGGCATACCCTGCCACGTCCCCATGTTTGAGTCCGACAATGTGGACGAGAAGATCATACAGAAGAAGTTGGTGTTCTCGACGTTCCATAGTGTAAAGGGTCGCCAGCGCAAATATGTCTTTGTGCTCGGATTCGACCAAGGATATATGAGGTTTTATGGTCGCGATTTGCCGCAGGACCAGTGTCCAAGCACCCTGTACGTTGCCTGCACCCGCGCCACCGAGGGTCTTGCCGTCCTTGAGCACTGCGACTTTGAGAACGACCGACCATTGGAATTCCTGAAAATGTCCCAATTCAAGATGAAAAAACAGGATTATGTGGATTTCAAGGGTACGCCCTACTATCCCCTCTTTCAACCCGTGGACCAACCCATCGATGAAATAGTTCTCAAGCATTTTGTTACGCCGACGGACCTCATCAAATTCATTCCCGAGTCTGTGCTCGAATCCATCACGCCCATTCTCGAATCGATCTTCACGATAGAGAGACCAAAGGGTGTTGAACTGGATATTCCAACGGTGATAGAGACTGCCGACGGATTCTACGAGGAAATCAGCGACCTCAATGGTCTCGCCATCCCGGCAATGTACTATGACCATCTTAATTGCAAGTGGTCAGGCAACGAAGTCCCAAACGTCCTGTATGAAAATGTGCTCCTCATTTTAGACGAAATGAAGGACCACGAGCACAAATTCTTGAAAGAGGTGGCGTCCAAAATGCCCACCACATTCACCAAACCTGCCGAATATCTCTATCTCGCCAACGTCTACACTGCTTTCCAAGAGAAATTGTATTTCAAATTGAAACAGATATCACCCGACGATTATAATTGGTTAACAGACGATTTGATGAACCAATGCAAGCGAAGACTCGACAAATTTATCGGGTCCGAGTGTCTGACTTCCAAACCTCTGATAGAGAAAACGCTGATCCATCAATCGCAAGAGGTGGACCACGATAAAATCGACCAATTCCTCAGCGAATATTTTGAAGACAATATCAAATTCCGGTTTACCGCGAGATTGGATATTGTTACTACACAAACTGTGTGGGAAATAAAATGCGTGCGTGAAATAACCATGGACCACCAATTACAAGTGGTCATTTACGCCTGGTTGTATGAAATGTGTGCGAAAAAAGATGATTCCGACCACGTCCCACATAATTTCAAGATTTTCAACATTCGCACGGGTGAGATACAAAAACTCATTGCCGATAGAGAACATCTTGATTACATTGTGGTTTCTCTATTGCAGGGGAAATATGAACGTGCGGAAAAGATTACAGACGAACAGTTTATATTTCAGGGCACAAATGTCTTTCTACAAGGGGGTGAAACCCCCTCACAATAGGACAAAACACCTTTATAATGGGGGTAAGGCGAAGCAAGAGGGATTGTCTCGCCCAAAGGGCGAGCGTCGCGGAGAGCACCAAAGGTGCTCCACGTGTATCCACCTTCGGTGGATATCCCTTCAGCGCTTAACCCCCTCGTAGGTGCTCACGTAACGTGTCGAAAAATCCCATGGCGTTGACATCCATTGCCAGCATTTCTTCATATGCCCCAGCACAAAACACCGGTTGCTGATAAAATCGTTCAAGTGCGTCCAAATCTTCACACAGGGATTTCACTCGGTCTGCAATTTCATCAGCATTATCCTTGTTCAAAAACAGAATACGCTCCACATTGAAAATCAGTCGGTCAATGTCGTCCAATTCGCCAAAATAAATCGGAATCGCACCACCTAGACACGCGTTCATCAATTTCTCCGTCACATATCCAGGGTGGTCATTGCCAAAATTCTCAGAACAAATGTTAAACACGAATTTTTTTATGTATTCTATATTACCAATTTGGTTCAATTCTTCATTTGAGCAATTATTGAAAAGTTTGCCCGGGCACGCCACGTGTCCTATTTTTGACAACCTTTCATAAATCGGTGTGCGCGTATTTCCCCAATCGTGTCTGTTTATGAGTGTGCAGAAGAACTTCGCCTTTATTTTTGTCTTATCCATTGTTAAAACATGCTGATTCACTTCATCAAATGAGTCCTTTATGAATTTCACCGAGTGTCGATAAATCGGGTATTTTACCCAATTGTGGGTGTCGCCTCTATTGCTGATGCATCCAAACACAGCATTGTATTTCTTTTCCCTGTAAATTTTTCCTGATATAGAACACGGGGGCAAATTTAAAATAGGTTCGGCAACATATAATATGCGCAACCTCTTGTAAGGTCGGATTAATTCTAATTCCTTCTCTGTCATAAAATCGCCGATTATGAGAACATTTATTTCATGCAAATTTTTGCTGACTCTATCGCCGTCCTTGAAGAACCGTGTGATAATATCCGTGTCGGGAAACCCCCGATTCAATGAGAATCCAATGTATCCAAGTGTGATGGGCATGTGTTGATATACATATTTCTCTCGTAATTCTATATGCTTATTCTATAAAAATGAAGTTATTCACCTATTTAATAATCACATTCACAGTTGCCTTTTTCTTACAGTATTGGATTATCAGCGCGATTACCACAACACACCCCAGATATGTCCAACACACTCGCGGCAAATTATACGTTTCTCTATTTGCTGCCTCTGTCATGGGTATTTTAGAGGTGATTATTTACGACTCATATCACAACACGGTGTCGCTGTTTTACTACATCGGACTTGGAATGGCGATATACGGATTTGCCCACGCATACAAGACGCAAATGGGCGTGTCCGAGAAGGATTATTTAAAACAAATGATAGAGGCAAGTTCGCGTGACACGCTTTTGTCGCAAAATCTGATAAATCACACGGAAAACATCAATGTGCGCACGGTTGCCACCAATGTGTTGAACAAGAGGAAGCGAGACCTAGACATGATGACACAGATGATGGCGCAGATGGAAAGGGGGCAAGTTACCAACGCAGAGAATTTTGATTACCAAAAGTTGTTGTAAACAAACACTTTACTTCCTGCATGTTTTTCTTTTGTTTCTCTGTTTGTTTCTTTTGCTCTTGTTTCTTTTGCGTTTTCCTCCCAAAAATTCTTCAACGTCATTATATGAATCAATTTCCCTATACTTTTCTTGTTCAATTTCCTTATGCATTTCTTGTTCAATATCATCATAAATTTCTGGTTTAATACAACTGTGAAAAAGTCTTTTGAAAAAATAATCATTGTTCACTTTTTTTCTCCATTTTTCGGATGATTTGTATAAATCTAAAATTTCGTCCAAATTATTCCTTTGGGTTCTAAGATTATTTATTTCACGTTCAAAATGGTCTTTGAATGTTTCTGATATTATTGATGAACGGATTAAATCACCATCTGTTGAAAGGACATTTTCAATCCTATTTGCTTCATTGATGAAATTGCTGTAAATTTGTGATTTGTCTTCTGCATTTTCACATATTTCTGTGACGCTTTTTTTCAATTCCGGTGTTAACCCTTCGAAAAAAACGCAATATTGTTTTGTGTTTTTGCTCATTGTCTTTATTATAACTTAATAAAAAAATTCCAATATTAAAGAAGAACAATGAAATGGTGTCCAATAGAGGTTAACAAATGCAACAATTGGTGCCATTGATCGCATTCATCTTGGTCTTCCGCAAAACAAAAACAATTGTTGGCGTGTCCGTAGTAATAAAGCACAACAGTTCCTAAAAATGCTCCCACAATTATGGCATAATAAATAGGGTGTTTATATTCATAAACATTCCCATTTGCAATTTTATCAAAGAAAACATATCCACCATAAATCACAACAGCAAATACAAATGTTTTGTCAATCCAATAGGCAGTTGACGTTTTAGTTGAATGATAACTTAAAGATGTTATTGTCATTGCTGCAAACAATGCCGAGTACAAATAGTATCCATAATTATAAGAAACAATCACATTTGTGACAAATAAGAGTGCTGAATAACAACAGGGATGGGATGGGATGGCATCCATTTATTACAGATTATTCACATTTTAATTTGCCTCTCTCGGACTTAAAAATAAACTCTCCAAAATATTTTCAGGATGGACATTTTTCATTTTTAATAAATGTCCATTTTGCATTTTGTCACAGAAGTTTTGTTTTTGAGGGGTTTTATGAATTTTGGAATTTTGTGATTCTTGGTTTTTAAAAAGTCGCACCATTTATGGTGCGAAAGTGAATGACCGTTGAAATGTGTGTTTTATGATTTTTGGAATGCCTTTAAAAATGTCCAATGGACATTTTTGTCCAATGATATGTTTTTTCAGTATTTTCAGTATTTTCAGTAACATTTTTGTTAACATTTTCATGAAACCAATTTTGCTTTGATATTTACAATGTCATTTTTGCGCCCCACTCACAAATGAAAAAATGATAGTAAATGATAGTAAATGATACACAAATTCGGCAACACCACAATGCGCTCGATAAGACATTTATTATATCACATTTTTTTGCTGCATGTAAAAATGTCCAATCAAAATGTCCATTGGACATTTTTTATAAAAAATATATAAATAAAAACATAAATAATAAATAAAATGGAAACTCCAAATTGTGAATCTTATACTTGCATTCCATGCAATTATAAAACAGATAGAAAAAATAATTACAAACAACATTTGGAAACAAAGAAACACAAAGAACTTACTGAGCATAAATGCAAAGCGTGTGGCAAATTTTACAAACACGAATCGAGTCTTTCCAGACATCGCAAAGAATGCATTGGACACATTCACAAATTAACATAGAAACAAAATCAATAATATTATAAATTAATATAGAATGGATGACAGTAGCATTGATTTATATTCTTGCAAACCATGCAATTTCACAACAGACCGAAAATATAATTACCAACAACATTTAGATTCAATGAAACACAAAGAACTTGCTGAATTCAAATGCGATTCGTGTGGAAATTATTACAAACATCAACCAAATCTTTACAGACACCGTCGAAATTGTGTAATTAAGGAATCCGAACCGTCAAAAGATGACATTGCCAATGTTCTCACCACCATTGTGGAGACAAATAATCAATTCCAAACCAAAATGATAGATGAAAACAAAAATATGATGGGAAACTTTGTGGAAAAATTTGTTGAAACTTTTACAGAAACCTTTGTAGAAACAAATACCCAATTCCAAAACAAGATGATAGAGAGCAACAAAACCACCATGGAAAACGTGATTAACGCCTGTGTAACAATCGACAAGAATCGCACCGAAAAGAGGGAGAAATTCAATCTCGATAATTATCTCAATCACACCTGTAAGAATGCCGTGAACATTGAGGATTTTGTGGATAAAGTTGACCCCACATATGAAGACGTGGTTTGCGTCGGGCAATATGGATATGTCGAGGGAAATGCCGCGGTCATACTCAAATATTTGAACAAGTTGGAGCAGACAGACCGACCCATACAGTGCAGTGATATGAAACGGCAAACCGTGTATTTGAAAAGCGGTGGTAAATGGGAGAAGGACTTGGACGGATTGCCGAAAACATCGCATGCGGTGAATCGGATGTGCAACAAGACGTATCGAAACAAGAAATTGTGGGCGCAGAGACACCCGGAATATCAGGAAATGGATTCAAAAAGTGGCGTTGAGTACATTTTGTTGGTGAAGGCAACCTCGGGGGGTGGGCAAGACATTGACAGAATCAATGAACAAGTGGCGAAAAAGGTCGTCAAACAGTGTGTGGTAAGGAAACCGTAGGTTCCAATGTGCATTCGACGCCTGGAAGTGGAGCACCGAAGGCATAACAACACGTGTATTCGCCCTCCCTGTTTATTTTTATTAAAACCCACGTTTTAATAAAACTTTATCCCATCCTTTCAAAATAAAAAAGGAGGGATCCAAAGGGAACCTTGGTTCCCTTTTTCCGACTTGCTGGAATCGAACCAGCGACATTTTGATTACTACAATACTTCTACAGTCAAATGCTCTACCAACTGAGCTAAAGTCGGTATAAGGAAACCCATGGTTTCCTTATGATCCATCCTTTCTCTTAATAACAATAAATTAGGGGTTGACTCACCACAAAGTGGCGAGCGTCGCACCAAAGGTGCTTAAATTTAGTTCCCCATTAAGGGAAGGATCATAAGGAAACCGTAGGTTTCCTTAGTCTCATGTGGGATTTGAACCCACGTCCTTCCTGAACCATCGAAAAACAATGGTTGTACAGGTACTCTGCCAGACTGAGTTAATGAGACTGAGTAGGACCGGGATTCTATACATTTGGTTATGCGATTAATCTGTAGAATTTACCGCACTCAACATTTGTCACTTTTTCATTGGTTATTATCGCGACCTTCACTTTTTCTAAATCTTCCTCTATCATGTTTGCCGACCGAAATGCGTCCGACAACAATTTCATAACACAACACGCACATCCCTGCACATTAGCACTCACGCCCAACAATCGCTCTAAAGCAATATTCAAAGGACAATCGGTCAAATCGACCCACACCACTTTTTGAGAAAATGTCAAGACGTGATTGCCAAAATGCGATTTTGCTGCAAAACACATTGCCGACACTAATGCTCGAGACAGGATTTGCTGATTGAAATGTGTGCTCGGCGACAAGTCCAACACAGGAATGTAATAATCGGGCATTACTGCAGTGCACGCGACTGAAATATATTCCTGCCAATACTCATTCATCTTGGTCACGGTTTCGGCATCTACATTGCTTCTGAGCAATTTCCGAATGATTTGCCACGGATTTTTCATATAGTAGTATGTAGCACATTCACCCGATGTTTCATAATATTCCAACAAGTGCACTGATTTGCTCGACAAATTTGCCTGGTTCAACACAAACGCGGTGCACGGAATGTTCTGCGGTGCAATTGATGCCCAATCCTTGGCGCACATTTTCACTTCAAGTGTGTCGATTGCCGCGTTCAGTTTGCTAACCATTTTTCTGTATGTCATTCGGTGCCAACTATTTATTTCCAACAACTTTATTCCGAACCAGTCACACACGAGCATTTCAAATGCTTCGCGGTCTTTGGTTTCACGCGGTGCGTATTTTGCCGCAAATGACAAATAATATCGGTGATGCCTTCCTCTATTGAACGCTTCCCAATCTTCGCGCAATTGTTCGTTATAAATGCTGAGAATCTGGAAAACCTTAACATAATCGGCAGATTTGCCATACTTTTTGAAATATTTGGCAAAATTGCGGACATCTTTCCAGCATCCGATAGAGGATTTGGCAAAAAGACGCAGCATTTTCAATGCTTTTTCAGGATTATGTTTATAAACAGTGTAAAGCAATGCGTAGGAATAGTCGCGCAAACCTCGGTCACCACGCACAAATTCTATGACACCAATCGTGTAGTCAATCAGTGTTGCATCAGTTTTAATAATGGCGTTCAATTCATCTACAATGCCAGTTTCTCTATTGAATTCGCAATTAATATTCTTTACAAAATTGAGTTGTGTTGCGAAATCCATGTTTGGTTAATACAACAGGTGTGCAATCTCTATTTTGTTTCATAACGTTTTGTTTTTGAGTGTTCTTTGTGGAACTTGACCATTTTTTTGGTAATGCTTGAATGTTTTTTCAGAATGGATTTGGGGACGGTAATAGAGGGTGCAACCCGTTCTTTGAAAACGATGATGACGGCATTGAGAGAGTGAAAAATGAAGATGGATTGGGGGCATACGATGTCGGCAAGGACATTCTTTTTTTCAGACAGGAATTTTACTTGAGACGCTTCAGCATCGGTTTTGACATAGGATTGGATGTTTTCAGGTTCGAGGTCAACCACGAATGTGGCGTATTCGGAGAAATCATATTGGATGGTGTCCATTTTCGATTTCTCTTGTATGATTTTTTCCAGGTCCGATAGAGGCACGGTCGAATTTTTGTCTCTAAATAGGTATTTCTCCGTCAACACTTTGTAAATGGTGTCGGCATTTGTGTAACAAAAATGGAATGTGATGCTTTCTAGGGGTTCGCGCTGATAATTGTGGTCGATGGCAAGAATGCGTTTTTGCTCGTCCATCCAGGAAATGTCGAGTTCATCATCTTCTTCTGACATTATATCTGTTTTGAACGGAGATAATGTAGGTGCATTGTTTTACGAATTGAATTACATTCGGAAGGTGGTGGAATCGTAAATAGAAAGATTCGACGGTTTCTTGAGATTCCATTGGCGGCGATGCGTAGTAGCAGGAGCGCGCTTTGATTGGATGAAAAGTGTGCATCCTTGTTCGCCTTTGTAACAAGGTTGTTGCAATTTTGCAGGAACAGAGGGAATGCTTTTAATTGGCATGGGTGGCGACGGGGATTCATACACGGGTAAAACGCCATCGAAACTATTTGCGGGATAATTGCAATCGGGGTTTACAGGAATGCCGTTTAACGTGATGGGTTCATCAAAACCATAAATATCTTTGGAACAAGAATCGATCACGGTTTGAAGGGCGATTTTGCGGACAAAATGTTCGTAATTGGCAATTGCCTTGTTGCCGGATGATAAAATGGGGGCATAATTTTGGAGCATTTTGGATTTTTTCAAAGATATGTAATCGCCGGATGACATTGATTCGCGGTATATATTGATGTCGGAAAATAACACAGAGAAATGCCCTAGTTATATATGTCTCTAAACAGCAAGTATAAAATAAAAAACAAAAATATCCTTTCTCAAATAATCATATGATAACCCTTTAATAGAGACAGCAAAAATTGATTTTGAAAAGTCAAAATCAATTTCACACAAAACAAAGAAATACATGCATCACAAGAAAACAGATTTAACACTATGCATTCCACGAGTGAATTCAGAAATAAAAAAACAGCAATTATTTGAGGCGTTCAGTGCGCTGCGGGTCGGATTTATTGACCGAATTATGGAAATTCCGTTGCGGAATGACGATACAGGCAAACGTGTGTTGATAAAATTTCGGACATGGGTAGACACGCCGACGTCGACAAGAATTATGGAGCGTTTGGACGCAGGAAAAGACATTAAATTGGTTTATGACAAACCGTGGTATTGGGTTGTGCATAAATGGACTGCCAAGGGAAACGAGTAGCGCCCAAGGAACAGGGCGCCTAACCCCTATATGAATTTAATAAGTTTGGAATTGATTGCAGTCGGTGGTGGAGCAGTTTGCCAGAACCATTTTTTATCTAAATGCGGTTTTTTCTCGAGTTCTGTTTCAAAAATGTCGTTTATATAGGAAAACGCATTGAAATGTTGCATCAATTCCTTTTTGACGGCATCCTTGGTTTCATACAAGAATTTCAATCGCGCCTCTTCCTTTTTGCGTGTTGCATTGGTAATGGGTTTTTTCCATCTTGCATTTATCAATCGGATTTCGTTTTTAACATCCCGCAGATTTTCAATACATGTTTTGCGATGCATCTCTATCGAGTTGATGGTGGAAAATATATTGATATTGCTTATGATTGGAAACACGCGTCTCACCTCCTCCGGCAAAAGCATATCATTTTGCTCCTTTATTTCGAGCAGTTTGCCCTCGACATCATTCAATTTTTCATACAGGATTGATTTGTAATCGGTGCCATTGGACGAGAAAATGATTTTGGTGGAAAACAATTCGAGCGAGGACTGGATTTTGTCGTATCGGATGGCAATTTGTTCGTAGTTTTTCGTGTTGGTTTCCAGTTTGAGGTGATTTATTAAAGAAAGCAGCAGTGTGGTTATAGCATTCATTGCAGTAATAATATAACTGCCGTTGGGTACGGTGCTGATAAATGGTGTTAATACAGTGATGAGTGTGGCAATCAATACAGATGGAATAATGAGATAATTGAGGTGTTTCTGGGTGTAATTTTTTGCTTCAATGTAGAGGATTTTTTGACACTTGATGTGAGCAATTAGAGTGTCCATTTCGCCGATGGATTTGTCGGTGTTGTAATAGCGGTTGACGCTTTCCTCTATTTCTTGGAAGGACAGTTTCTTGTAGAAAGACCTAGTTTTGGAATGGATAGAAATATTATCGTCATCTTCGTCATCATCACAATCACTGTTTGATGCGGACATGGTAAGGGGACTGTCACTCTGAATAAGTTTGTTAAGTTCTATTTCTAAACGGTCGGAGAATTTGTCATCATCTTTGATGGACAATGAAATATGGTCATGCGAAGACATTCTCTATAATATGGATTCCGAAAATTGATTCGTTTAGTTTGCCGATAGAGAAAAAACACAAATAATACAAAATGTGCATTGAGCAAGACGAACACCGAATGATGAAAAACAAGCGATACCGCTTGGTGGAGCATATGAAAAAGATCCCACGGCGCCAGTATTTGATGACAATCCGGTATGGAAATGAGACCCACCGGGAGATGCAGAATTATTGTCAGCAAAACGCAACCCGTGGAATAAAGTGTGTGTATGGATGTCCGAAAGGGGTGTCGGATTGTGTGATACGTGATTCGATAATGATGGTGTTGGAGATGAATAACGACGAGAATCGCATAGAGGGTGTGGGATTGGTGCGAAACACAATACAGGAACCGAAGGCGCATCGATTTCAAATACATGACGATGGCAATCTGAATCGGTTTGTGTATATGGGGTCGAAGCGAATAAGCAGAGGCGAGATGACCGAGGAAGAAGAACAGGTGTTTGCTGCCTTTGATATCATATGTTTCAAGGGGTGTAATCATCAAAAACGGGGACACGGCATCACCATATTTCCGCTGGATGTGATAGAGAAATGCAAGAAATTGATAGATTTGCCGGAATTTGTGTTTGCCATGTTTAAGAATCGCGCGCAAAAAATATTAGAGAATAGACAAGTTTCCCCCTATAGTTTATAATGGATGAAACAGAAATATACAAAATAGAAAACTATACAGAACGCGAATTATTTGAAATATTGGATATAAATAATCCGACCGATAGAGAATTGGAGACAAGTATATTGAAAAATGTGAGATATTATGAGAAAGACCGCGCCGAAAATCCGAAATCGGCAAGACTCTGGCGTTTTTTCAATGACATGTACAAACGGTTTTTTGATGTGGATTCCGAGTCAGAAGACGAAATAGAAGGATTCGTGGATGCTCCAACAGTTAATAAAAAAACAGGAGACACAAATGCTGGTGCGCAACAACCCGGTGGCGCTAAGGACACAACGCAGGGAAATGTGGATTTAAAACAAACGCAAAATACCTCATTGACAACACACAATGTTGAATATGTCAAAGACAATTTAAATCCAATCAAACGCGAAACTATGTTTAAGATGGTATCAATAGATAGTCAATTTAGAGATGATGCGAGTGTCACTGGCGCCACCAGTTTCACTATGAATTTGTCGAGCAGCATTGAGAATGTAATTTCAATTAAATTATATTCAATCCAAATACCGTACACCTGGTACATGGTTAACGATGGTTTTGGCAGTAATTTTTTTTACATAAAAGGAAACAGTCCTGGAATGAATAATGGAAACCACGACATCCAAGTGTCAATCGAGTCAGGTAATTATACACAGGCGGAAATGATGACTGCAATAAATGCTTCTATACAAAATTTGGCAAACAGTGTAAAATATGTAACGGACGTGAGTTTTGGAAACACCCGAGCATTTTATAACGCAACCAATGCAAAAGTGAGAATTGCCGTAGATTTGAAAAAGACATTTACAGAGGTGGATTACAAATTATATTTTCCAAATTGGACTTCGCCGAATGTCACGGGTGCAGCAAAAAACGAGTCATTGCCAAGTTTTTTGGGATTCAATTTTGAAGATTACCACATAAACACAGTTTATGGCAATTGGCGTTCATTTCTTGGAAACACATTTGTTGCTGAATCAGCAGTGTCAAATTACAAATTAATGAAAGGGGTGAATGATTATTTTAAGGTGATTCAATATGTGGGACCCAATGTGTATGTGCCGGGTGTCAGCACCATTCTCAAACAGTTTGACGTAAATTTCAGTTCTGCACTGACAAATGGCACATATTACAGCAGAGACCAACTGTATTCAAATTTGAAAACACAAATTGCGTCAAACGTGAATTTTGACATTGAATATAGTGACATAAAGTTGGAAACTGTCACGAACGTTTCCTATGAATGGAATGGATATAATCATTATGAATTGACAATAAAACTGATTCGAAACAAGTCGGTGAATTTGCTTAATACAAAAATTGTTGTGAATTTCCCGGAAGAAATAGAGGATGCTGGTAATGGATTCTATGGAAACAATTTTATATGGACTGGACCAGAATCATGTTTTCGATTTGACAACAGTTGCAATGAAATCAGCGAAATTGTGTCTGAGACAGAAACACTGTTTACAAATTATGTGGTGAGTGCAAATGATTACATAACATTCAATTGCACAAAACAGGTGTTTAACGTTCCTGAAAACAGTTATTCAGCAAAAGTGGACCAATCATCAAGCAACGGATATTTGTTAGATGAATACACTTTCAGAATAAATGATTCATTAAAAGTGATGAATACTGCCACTATAACACCGACAAAACCCAATGGTGTTTTTAGCATAAATGACAGCATCAATCTCAATAATACATTTTTTACAGTGTCAAATGCCATTCCATTATTTCAAATTGACATGTCGAAAACCTTTGACCAATCAACATACATAATTGATTTATCTGGTAGTTTTTTTGTAAGGTCGCCATTTTTCTTCCCAAACACGGTTGCTAATTTGACCGAGACAAATTACACACTGAGCAAAAGATATGGGTTTGTTGGAAATTATAAAATATCTGCTTTTGACAAAATTGTTCTTTATCCAAAAACCACTGGTGGAATATTTGGAAATGGATTTGGAAATCAAAATCAAGCACCCATTGAAATATTGTTGAATCCACCATTTGGAAACGAATTTAACGGTTCTTTTGAACAAATAGCAGCACATTTGAAGGAGGTTTTTGAAGCAATTGTTGACCCGGAAACCGGTGAAAATATATTAATGAATGTGGAATTGCTTTCAAAATCAACCGGAAATAATGTGGATGCAAGTTTGAATTTCAAAATTTCAAAGAATTTGACAGAAAAGGATTATGAAATGATTTTTGAAACGGATTCAACAGGGTTGTCAAATCCTTGGAGAAAACTCAATTTTAGTTCATCTTACGAATTGTCTGACAAAATGGTGGGCAATTTGGCAGTTGTGCAAGGAAATGGCGAGGTTTATCAAAATACCATCGAGGTCCGAGAAAATTACAATCAATTTCAGTTCATCCCATATTATGATGGTGTGTATGATGCTGATGGATTTAACACTGTCACAATCACAATTCCAACAAGTACATCAATTGGGTCAAATTACACAAGAGATTCATTGATTGCCGAGATTAATAAACAATTGGATTTGAACAGGTTCACAAAGAATTCAGAAATGTCATTGTTTAATATTGGACAAAAACAATATTCCAAAATGCGAATAACTATAGATAAAACATATTTGCCGAGAGACTACAAGTTGGTGTTTTATGATCCGATTAGTTTTAGTTATTGCGGTGTTGGGTCAAGTGGCGGAAGAAGTGTAAGGACAATTACATGGGAATCTACGTTGGGATGGTTATTGGGATATCACACATTCACTGAATACAATCTCGGTGATTTTTTGAATATTGACACGACCAATTTGTCTGAGGAAAAATACAGGTTCAATTTGTATAATTCGGGCGACACAAACGATTTCTATGAGAATTCGCAACATTTAAGTGACAGCAATGATGGTGTATTTACTGAAAAAATATGTGTAATAGGCGATTCAATTCTCAATACCAATTTGTATAACTATTTTTTGATTGTGCTTGATGATTACATTCAGAATCATGTCAATGATGGGTTAGTAACTATATCGTCGCTCGAAAAGGACGTGTCTTTGCCGACATATGCTTCGCGTGTGACATTTCAATGCGACCCTGTTTCTGGCAAAAAAGTTGCAGTTTCGGCATCCAATAGAGAAAATATGAATTTGTCGTCGAAACAGTTGTACGCCATGAACCAAGTGTTGGAGGCAAGGCGCAATAAAGAAAAAAGTTATTCGGTGGGTCCTGTGTTGCGAGATGTGTTTGCGTTGATTCCATTAAAATTGTCAGGATTGGCGTTTGGCAGCACCTATATGGAATTTGGAGGAACCTTGCAGAACCAAGATAGAAAATATTTTGGTCCTGTTCGGATACAGAAATTTTCGGTGAAATTGATGAATGATAAGGGAGAAGTTGTCAATTTGAACGGCGGCAATTGGTCCTTTACTATCATTTGTGAGATTATGGTGGCAAATAAATAGAGGTGCGGAATAACTTATATAGAAAATTCTATATATGTTAAATATACCATGTTTTCGGCACTGTATAATTATTTTTTTAAAAATACGGAGGTTTTGAAAGAGGTTTCGACCGATGTCACAACTGAAAATTCGACCGAGGTTTCTGCCGAGGTTCCAACTGAAAATTCGACAGAGGTTCCAACTGAAAATTCGACCGAGGTTCCAACAGAAAATTCGACCGAGGTTTCGACCGATGTCACAACTGAAAATTCAACCAATCATCTGTTGGAATTATTTAACAAATCACACCGAGGTATTCTGTACGAAGAACTCGACATTTTATTGAAAAATTCTTATGCCGAGACACCAATTTACACATTAAAATGTTTGGCGCACTTGCGCGACACTGTGACTGGAAGAGGAGAACGCGACTTGTCAAAAAAAGCGTATAGATGGTTGGAAACCAATTGTGAAATTCAATTGATAAAAAACATGGAATTATTCATTCACAAATATGGACGCTGGGATGATTTTGTGTATTTACCTTTGGGAAGCAATGCGTCAAATCATTATTTGACACTTATGAGTAAGCAATTGACTGTTGATTTAGAAAATATGAAAAATGGACGTGTGGTGTCAAAAGTTGCCAAATGGATCCCTTCTGAAAAAAGCAGCGGATACAATCACACAGGATTTAATGGGGAACTTGCCAAAATGATGGGGTTGTCAAACGCGGCATTGAAAAAAACATATTTGACGCCTTTAAGAAAATATATTTCGGGAATGGAGCAACAAGAATGCACAGAAATCAAATTTGAATTCAAAACAAATTATTCAATGGATGAAATGATGGGTATCTTATCCAATTCTCAGTATGATGATATTTGCTTTATTGAGAAATTTTAGATGACTGCCCCGGATATAATCAAATATTAGTTTTATTTGATTATATATATATACAAATGCCAATATGGGGGTCAAACAGAGCAAGTAATGTACAACGCACAGAACGGCGTAATAGTAACCTCATATCTTCTCTTTACAAAACCAATGTTGATGATGGGTCGTTGCCTTTGTTGAACGAACTTAGCAAAAGGAATGTGACATTTACTGGGTTTACGGCATTGCCTAACACAGTAATAAATGGTAATATATTTGTGTCTGGTGAGAATTATATCCAAGGACCTTCTGGATATTTGATGGATGTGAATGGCGATTTCAATGCCTTGGAGATTTACGAGGATGGGAGTCGAGTTGCCACACTCGAGTATGTAGATGACCAAATATCATTAATAAATGGTAATGGATTGGCAGAAACACTCAATTCGTTGCAAGAATTGGCAAATTCGATTGCGAATGACCCGGCATTTGCCAGCAATACTGCTTTGCGAATTGACAGTGTTGATTTAAGTCTTAATTATTTGCGATACACTTTGACGCAGACTTCTTATGATTCGGGGAATTCAACGACCACGATTGGTAACAATCTTGTGTTTGGTTCTAACTCTTCGAGCGTTATTTTTGTAAAGGGACAAACAACCTTCAATGATAACGTCAGTGTCAAAGGAGATGTGTCATTTAATCAACGGTTTTATGTGGGTGGTGATGTCTCAATGGGAGGGAAGTTGCGATTATTAGGTGATGCGTCATTTAACAGTCGTTTGTTTGTGGGCGGTGATGTGTCTTTTGGTGGCAAATTGTTTGTGTCGGATGATTTGTCTTTAAATGGAAACTTATCGGTTGGCAAGAATATTGTTGGACGTGGGACGGTGACCATTGATGGCGATGTGTCTTTGAATTCAAAGTTGTATTTAACTTCGGATGCCTCATTGAACTCATCTTTGGTTGGCATTGGAGGTAATGTTGTGGTGCGTAAGACCATGACCGTTGATGGCGATGTGTCTTTAAATAGTAAGTTATATTTGTCTTCGGATGCTTCGTTGAACTCCTCTTTGGTTGGCATTGGAGGCAACGTTGTGGTGCGTAAGACCATGACCGTTGATGGCGATGTGTCCTTTAATAGTAAGTTATATTTGACTTCGGATGCCTCATTGAACTCCTCTTTGGTTGGCATTGGAGGCAACGTTGTGGTGCGTAAGACCATTACCGTTGATGGCGATGTGTCCTTGAATTCAAAGTTTTATTTGACATCGGATGCCTCGTTGAATTCCTCTTTGGTTGGTATTGGAGGCAATGTTGTGGTTCGTAAGACCATGACAGTGGACGGTGACGCTTCTTTAAATTCAAAGTTGTATTTGAGTGGTGATGCCTCGTTGAACTCTTCCTCAGTTGGCATTGGAGGCAATGTTACAATTAGAAAGGCATTGACAGTTGATGGCGATTCTTTGTTAAATGGAAATGCAACAATTAGCAAAACATTGTTTGTTAATGACATTCGCGCCGACACTTTATCTATTACAGGGTCATTGACTCATCTGAATGTCATCAATTTGGACATTTGCGACAATTTGATTCGTTTGAACAAAGGAGGTGTTAGTTCAATTGGTTCTGGAATTGAAGTTGAATCAACTGATAATGTGGTTGCTTTTATTAAACTTAACAATGCAAACAAATGGTCTTTGTCCAACCCAAGTGATAATGGAAACAGCGATGTTATTGTAACACAAATGAGTATTACTCAATCCGATGCTTCCATTAATGAATTGCGCACACGATTGGCACCTTACAGTTATGTTGGAAATTTGACAACAATAAACTCTGTGTTTTCTATAAATGGGGATGTGTCATTGAATAGCAAGTTTTTTGTTTTATTGGACAGTTCAATGAACGGCAACTTGTCAATTGGAAAGAACATTGTTGACCGAGGAACCCTCAACGTTGATGGAATCACATCATTAAATAATAAGTTGTTTGTTACAGGTGATGTTTCGCTTAATTCCAATCTCTTTGTTTCTGCCGACTCTTCTATGAATGGCAACTTATCAATTGGTAAAAATATTGTTGACCGTGGAACCCTCAGTGTTGATGGAATCACATTTTTGAACAATAAGGTCTTTGTTACAAATGATGTTTCGCTCAATGCCAACCTCTATGTTTCATTGGATAGTTCTATGAACGGCAACTTATCAATTGGTAAAAATATTGTTGACCGTGGAACCCTCAGTGTTGATGGAATTGCATCTTTGAATAACAAGTTGTTTGTCACAAGTGATGTTTCATTGAATTCCCGACTCTTTGTTTCTTTGGATAGTTCCATGAATGGCAACTTGTCAATTGGCAAGAACATTGTCGACCGCGGAACCCTCAGTGTTGATGGTAATACATCTTTGAATTCCAAGTTGTTTGTAATAGGTGATGTTTCATTAAATTCCGACTTCTATGTTTCTGCCGACTCTTCCATGAACGGCAACTTGTCAATTGGAAAGAATATTGTTGATAGAGGAACCCTCAGTGTTGATGGAATCACCTCTTTGAATAACAAGGTTTTTATAACAGGTGATGTTTCATTGAATTCCCGACTCTATGTTTCGTTGGACTCTTCTATGAACGGAAACTTGTCGATTGGCAAGAATATTGTTGATAGAGGAACCTTGACAGTTGATGGAATCACCACTTTAAATAATCAATTGTTTGTTGTCGGTGATGTTTCATTTAATTCCCGACTCTTTGTTTCTTTGGACTCTTCTATGAATGGTAATTTATCAGTTGGCAAAAACATCGTTGATAGAGGAACCCTTAGTGTTGATGGGAATACATCTTTGAACTCCAAGGTTTTTGTAACAGGTGATGTTTCATTGAATTCCCGACTCTTTGTTTCTTTGGACTCTTCTATGAATGGTAATTTATCAGTTGGCAAGAACATTGTTGACCGTGGAACCCTCAGTGTTGATGGAATTACGTCTTTAAATAGTCAATTATTTGTCACAGGCGATGTTTCATTAAATTCCGATTTCTATGTTTCTGCCGACTCTTCCATGAACGGAAACTTATCAATTGGTAAGAACATCGTCGATAGAGGAACCCTCAGTGTTGATGGAAACACATCATTGAATAATAAATTGTTTGTCACAAGTGATGTTTCATTAAATAGTAAGTTGTTTGTTTCTTTGGACTCTTCTATGAATGGTAATTTATCAGTTGGTAAGAACATCGTCGACCGCGGAACCCTTAGTGTTGATGGAATTGCATCTTTGAATAACAAGGTTTTTATAACAGGCGATGTTTCATTAAATGCCAACCTCTATGTTTTGTTGGACTCTTCTATGAACGGAAATTTATCAATTGGTAAGAACATCGTTGATAGAGGAACCCTCAGTGTTGATGGAAACACATCATTGAATAATAAATTGTTTGTTACAAGTGATGTTTCATTGAATTCCCGACTCTTTGTTTCTTTGGACTCTTCTATGAATGGTAATTTATCAGTTGGTAAGAACATCGTCGACCGTGGAACCCTCAGTGTTGATGGAATTACCACTTTGAATAGTCAATTATTTGTTGCTAATGATGTTTCATTGAATTCCCGACTCTTTGTTTCTGCCGACTCTTCTATGAACGGAAACTTGTTGGTTGGCAAGAATATTGTAGATAAAGGAACCCTCAGCGTTGATGGAATCACCACTTTAAATAATCAATTATTTGTTGTCAGTGATG
>JACCDO010448289.1_pt1 | contig 52447 bp, 33 predicted proteins | sample 7446101 | NCBI WGS metagenome assembly JACCDO01 (sample SAMN15323440, study PRJNA562643) | freshwater metagenome | isolation source: river surface water | place: USA:Blue River Watershed | collected 2017-08-16 | reverse complement strand
TTTACCATCTCTTAATATATTTTGATAAGTCCATTGTTAAAATAGCGTTGTTAATTTGTGGTGGTACTTTATATTCTGTAAAAGTTCCATCATCTTTTAATAACACAATAACTCCTCCTAAAAATAATTTATCCTCATATTTTGTACCTTTCAACATCTTCAATAACAACCTTGCGTATAAAGGTAGTTGTAAATAATAGTGTCCTAACGCATTATCGTGAACATCTTGAAATGGAGAATACATTCTACCTGTATAATATTGGACCTCAAAGTTTTTTGGTTGGTTTGTTTTCCAATCCGTAATAACAATACCAAAGTCGTCTTTTTCTTTGTTCATCATTAACCAAGCTTTGTCTGGTTGTCCCGTATATTGTTCTTCAGGGTCACCTAATACAATTTCAGTATCTAAAAGAACACCACCTCTTTCTTGCATTAAATCAAGGAAATTCTTACCAGCAATAATCATATTATCACTTTTAATTTTTTGTTCCTCATTGATTGTGAAGATGGGTTGTCTAACTTCTTTGTAGTTTCCAAATCTTCCTATTGTATCTGATTCCAATTCAAAGTGAACTCTACTTCCCATGTTAGTCGACAAATCACCCGCCTGTTTCCATTGTTCTTGTAAAAGTCTTGCACCTTCGGGGTCTCCATTTGACATCTTTAATGCCATACCTTCAGCATCAAATGGTTTATGGAATTTTTTTATGATTTTAGATACAGATGGAAAATTTGATTTTACTTTACCGTCCACATCCTTCATAAAATAAATGTGTTTTTCTTCAACAAATGTTAATTCTAACTCCTTTCTTTTCTTTTCTAATAAATCATTAATTTCTAATGATATGTCTTTTAAATTCATTAATCTAATTGTTTTATTGTAATTAAATCCAAATTACCTTGTAGGTCTGCAATATCTTTATCACCTTCTAATTTTGCAATCCATACCTTACCCATAAGTTTACCACAGTTGATTTTGTGATATAATCGTTCTGCATCTTTCCACGCATCGGGGTCAAGAATAATTGTTATTTTTTTTGCGTTGTCGTATAATTTATTAAACAAATTATCACTCATGAATTTACCTAACATTGGAATCGCATTTGGTAAGAATATACTATCAAACGCACCTTCAACAATGTAAATTGGTTCGTCCCATTTGATTAAATGTTCATTGAATATAATTGTTTCTTTTTGAGCTTCTGGATTTTTATATTTTAATTTTGTTTTTGTTAGATACGAACGAGCCACAAAATAATTTAAATATTTATTCTCATCATATGAAGGAATAATTATTCTATTTTCATATTCACCAGTATAACAAAACCCAATATTATACATTTGTAACATCATATCAGTAATGTTTCTACTCTTGATATAATTGTATGCTTGTTTGTATTGTGGTGTCATTTTAAGACCCGCGCTAGCGTCTTTAAATGAAATAAACTCTTTTGGTAGTTTTACCTTTTTGTATACCCTATTTGCTCGGTCTTCTGTTTCATCTGGTTTTAGTAGTTCGTATTTTTTCAGTTGTCTCGGATTACCAAACTTTTTTATCAGTTTGTAAATTGAGCCGTGGGTTTCGTGTGATTCCGAACACACCCAACACTTAAAAACATTATACTTGTAATTTACCTCTAAATTACCTTTACCGTCACCGTGGTCAAGTCCTTTAATTTCTTGTGAACAAACAGGACAGTCGAAAGATATTTGACCTTTATAGTCATTATGCATCTTATAATCTCCCAAAATGTCTTCGAGAATTTCAATAACCGCACTGTAATCTACCTCTTGTTCTACCATGATTACAGAAATATAAGAAAAAAAATGGAGAAAAAAAAATGGGGGAGAACACCACCTCTCCCCCGTACCAACCAAACCTGTATTTCTACAGGTCCCATCTACTTTTTATAAATATAACACAAAACAATCTAATGGTGAAATCTTAGTTGCCGGATTTTTTTATTTCTTTTGACATGTTAATGTATCCAATAACACAAGTCGCAGCATCCGCCATATCATAATTTTCTTTTTTAAGGTTACCGGTTTTACCATATAACCAATTTACTTCAGGACATACCGCATTTACGTGTTCCCAAATTACCTGTTTTTTGTCGATGTCTTTTGGGTATCCACCAAATAAAACATTACGACCTTTATCATTAGCCCCAACTAAATCGGGAAATGCAAATTTTCTTGAATTGTATGTTGAAATGAATGTTGGTAAAACCCCTAATACATCGTAACAATTTTTTAAAATTAAAGTATTATAACGTAATAATGTACCGATAGTATAAATGTTGTTTGATTGTAATAATGGTTCCTCAATTATAATTTTGGTAATTCCCATATTCTTATATCCCTCCAAATGTTTTTTAAACGCATCTGATTTTTTAATAAGTTCTTCAATCTTGTCTTCAGGCTGTGGTTTAATCTTTGGTGAAAAATGGGTCACTTCCAATAAATTGGAACCAGATATATCAAACAACGCAAACCCAATGGTTTTTGTTGAAATGTCTAAACCAAGGATTTTCGGTTTGTTTTTAAATTTTACATCAATATTCATATAATAAAAATTAAATCAAATATTGAAAAATGTAAAGCTTAGAAATCTATTTTAACTGAAATTACTTGCGAACCCGTTCTTTCTGTTGGTGTTGCTAATTTACCAACAACTAAAGCTTCTTTATTTGTATCCAATAATGCCACTTCAGTTATTTTAGGATTACCCGTGGTAAAGGTTGGGTTCTGTGATGTTGTAAACTTACCTGTTGGTAATGGAATATTAAACACCATTTGTTCAATGTCGGTTGTTCTAACCGCAGTTACTGAGCCGGGAAATGTTTTTTCATTACCAAATTCTACAGTATTGTAATTATCTGAAGTGTATGTTGATAAACTAAATGAGGTTTTACCCGAATAGTTTGATTGATTAATTGTGAATGTTACTCCTGTTGTTAATCCTGTTAATGAAGAACCCCCTGCTTCGGTTGTGTAATCCATTAAATACCAATCAGTAGATTGTGGCTGTGCGCCATTTGCAACTCTAGCAACTAAAATGTAAAACTTATTGGCGTTATAACCGTTGTTTAGGTGTTTAAATTGACCACTATTAAATTTGACAATTATGTTTTGATTATTGGTTGTTCCACTAACTTTTCCATAATAGTTACAAGGTAATGTACCTGTTGAGTTATATCCCATCATATATGTAACCCACATTGTATAACCAGTTGTTAAATCGGTTAATGGGTTATTACTTGATGCCACACCTGAAACTAATGGTGCCTCCAAGGTATAACTTCTTTTTGAATTTGTATCTAACGCAGCAACAATTTCTTCATCATGAAAAACAATTGTTTTTTGATTAAAGAATATTTTACCAACTTTATTTTGTGTGGCACCTGTACTATCAATTAAGTCTTTATAATATAACACACTTTTTGAGTTGTAATTAGATACTATTTGTTTTGTTGCACCTGATGACATATAGAACGTAACACCAGTTGTTGCTGAAGAACTTCTATGGTACATTAAATCAGGAATCGTTACACTAAAATATTCATTGTCTGAAATAACATTAGGACTTGTTGTACCGGTTGAAGTACTAATGTAATCGTCATATTTAAAAAATGCATATGGGTCTAAAGTTGTACCACTTTTGGAATAGTGTACCAAAGCTATACATTTTTGTTCTTCAGGAGTAATTATAACTTCAGAAGAAGCGGTGTTAACAATCGTTGTTCCCGTATTTGTTAGTTGACCGTCTGAATCTGTATATCCTAAAAATTGTTTTATACCTCTATATTTTGAGCTGTCATAGTCATTTATTCCTACAGTTCCACTAACACCTGTCGGTTTTCTATCCCATACAACATTAACTGTCCATCCTGTTTCTGATTCGACAACGTTACTACAAGATATTGTAGTAGCCGCAGCAACTGGAATACCATAAAAAGTAGAACCACTAGTAAACCATAAAGGATACTTAACATTAATATCTTTGTCAAATGGTGCAAATGTATTTTGAGTTGAACCGCTGTAATTATATTCAGAATCCCCAACAGCGAAATAATCAATATTAAAATTACCATTAGCAATTGCGTTTCTACCTTTTTTGGTTAATCTTGCCGCTACTGTTGCTGAATATGTTGAATTTAAAAAGCTCATATCTTATAAATATTATTTTTTATATTTTATACACAACCATTATCACAAGTTGAAGTCATAGTCAATGTTATCGTGTTTCCAATATCACCACTTGTTACTGTATAGTTTGTGGTGGTTATACTACCACTACCTGTTTGACAATCCGCATCCGCAATAATACCGACACAATATGAATTAGCATCAGGATTAGGTTCCGTACATCCGTTTGTTATAACCTCACAGTTTATTGTATCACCAATATTAACATTGTACGAGCCACTTGATGTTGAAAATCTATTCTCAACCACATTACCATTTATATACAGTATCATTTCACCATTTGCACCATTAGTTTCATTATAAACCCAATTAAATAATGCGGTTCCAGAGTTTGGTGTCGAAGTTGGTGTGATACTAGCGGTTGGTGTTACTGTGATACTAGCGGTTGGAGTAGGGGTGGTTGTACCCATATTTACTGTTGATGTTGGTGTAGCGGTGTTTGTTGGGGTAACAGTTGATGTTGGGTTAGGGGTTTGCGTATTAGTAGGCGTTGGATTAGGAGTCTGTGTGTTAGTTGGCGTTGAATTTGGTGTTTGTGTATTAGTTGGTGTGGGACTAGGTGTTTTAGTATTAGTGGGTGTAGGTGTTGGTGTGGATGTACCTGTTGGTGTAGGTGTTGGAGTTGGGGTTGGTTCGATAGCGTCGGTACAATTAAATACGGTTGAATTATATGACAAAGTACTATAAACACCAAATCTTGGCAACTTATATTGATACTTTGGTCTATTAAAGATGTTATTATCTATAAGATTTCCTCCCAACCATAATGTTGTTGATGGAATAAATTGTTCAACAATTTCAACCCAATATGGCGTCATTTTTGTTATGAAGTCATTTACAGATATAAAATTATACGGTGTAAATCCTGTACTTAATGTATATTGATTAAAAATATTTTCTAAATCAAAATATGATTTTTTATATTTTATTAAATTTGAATTTGTAATCACTGTGTTTAACACTTCATTAAGGTATTCCGCAAATGTTGTTCCTGTTTGTGGTGTTAATAATCCAAATGATAATTCTAAATTTCTTGATTGTCTATATATATCATAATTTATTCCATTAGACGGAGATAAAAAAACATTAATATTTTTTCTATTTAATATTAATTTAGATTCTTGTTCATCTGTAATTACTGAAGACTTTCTATTATCTATTATAGATTCTAATTCAAATCCATAATCTAAACCATTTAATGTTCTAAAATTATCAAAATAATCCTCACCATACGTATATGGTTTTGGTTTGGTTTTTATTGTTTTTGTTCTACCAGTTAGTACTGATAATTCTTCATCTATGATATTTGATGACCTATGATTTAATGTCAAATCATACCAACCGGAACCTTTTTGAAAATATATATCTGTTGATAAATTTGTTGTTTTTCTTGGATATCCATCACCATCTATTGGGTATTCTAATCTTGTTAATTTAGTTGACCCAGTTATAGTTGCTCCTGTTAAAGTATATCCTGTCAATGTTGAACCACCAACAACGTTGTAAGTAATAGCCGATGTTGTAAAACCGGTTATTTCATATTGAGTTTTTGTTCCTCTAATTAATTCATCAATATCATCCTCTATATTCGGACTATTAGGTAAAGATGTTACTTTATAAACATATTCATCAATTTTAATTAGTGGCTCTGGTGCACCTAAAAATTTCAAAAAGAACTCAACAGCCAAACGTGTACCTTTTGATTTGTATAGTTGTGCTAAATTTGTTAAAATTCTTCTATAAAATTCGTATTCAGCTTCAATTAATGTCTTACCAATCGGTAATCCAAGATACTCAGCTTGTTGTCTCGTGTATAAAGTTTCTTGAAGTGTTTTTTCGTTAAATAAATTAACGGTTGTTAACCCTAATGTTTCTGACAGATTCTTTAATAAGATGTCAGGTACATTATTAATTCCATCGTAACTTACATTTCTCATGTAAGCAATGTTCTCAATATATTTTTTTACTTTGTCAAATGACTGTCCATACAGTTGAAATATTGATTCTGCTCTTTTTTCTTCGGTGTCAAACTCAAAAAGTTGGGGTGATGTTAAAAATCTAACAATTAGGTTTGATTTGTAATTATCAATTTCATCACCTAAACTTGTTAATTGATTTATATAATCATCGTAATTAATACCTACAATTTGTAAATTCCAATTATCCTTTGAAATTGGCCATTCAACTGTAACGTCAACAATATCTACACTTGTATCATCAAAACTATCTCTTGGTACTTTAAATGTTGCAGTATATTTTGGATTTGTAAATCTATTCATTAAAATAGATTCCAATTCATCTAAATTGTTATAGAACTCCTCGGTAACAGAATCATTTGGTCTAATTAAAATACTCGTGGTCGTACCCGTTGTTCCACTAAAAATATTACCTTCAACTCTTAAATTGATGTTTCCATTTGTATCCGCCTCTTTATAATAAACAACATTATAAGTGTTACCACTAAAATCAACAACATATTTCTTATAAGAAGAATATAAATTTCTTATAGTATTATCTGTTGATGGTATTGTATTACTATTAGGTTTAGTTAATACAATATCAAATGGATTAAAGATGATTGTTTCAGGTACATAAAAATTTGTGGTGTTTGTGCTTTGTGTATATGTTGCATTAAATGCAGTATAATCTGTAATAAGATATGACGAATTTTCATCGACTAAGACTGCGGCAGGAAACTTGGATATGATTCTACCAACAGAAACATTTAATCTTTCTTTTAATGAACCAAATAATGATTTTGAACCATCATCTAATTTATCTTTGAATCTTATTTTTTCTTTTTTAGAATTACCGTATTGGGTTGTCGGTGCGTTTGTTTCTTCTTTAAGACTATCTAATGTAAGATAATCAGAAAATGGACTTGTCTTGAAATTTTTACTATCTCTTTCAGGAATAACTCTTTCGACTGCAAAGTTAGTATTAGTCAATTGACTTGTACCATCGGTAATTTGTTGACCGACTAAACTATCGCTCCACGTATCTGCCCCACTCGCCGCTTGACTTGGTACTTTGTATCTTGTTGCCATTATCCTGTGATATTATCTAAACTTAACGTTTCATCAATATTATCTCTTTCTTCACGTACCTCATATAATGTCTCGTTAAATTCGTCTTTAACTTCGTATAGGTTGTATTGTTTGTAGATATTATTGTTATTGTCATAGATGGTGTAGATACCCGGAGTAATTGCTTTAGTTTGATTACCGTAAAGAGCGTGAGCAAGAGTAGTTGCGTCATGTTCAACCATCTCAATTTCTATTGTTGTTGGATTAAAGAATGTATTTGAGATAATAATCTTTTGTCCTGGCTCACCAATAAATGGAACAACATTTGGTCTACTTGCCGGTGAAGATGATGGCGTTATGGTTAAAAATAAAAAGTTAGTTGTTTGGTCAGTATATTGATATCTAACTGCTTTATCTGATGAATTATTTAAATTAGATGGGATTGGTGTACAATAAAATGATGATGTTACCATTCTATAAAAGTTAGGTATCTTAGTTTTTTTGTCTGATGAATTAATATATTCAATTCTATACCCAACCAATCCTTGTGGTGAGAATTTTCCTCTATCAGCTGTAGGTACTGAAGATACATCAATAACCAATCCTCTAACTGATGGAAGTGACGCTAAGACACCACAATCCGTTATTGCTGTTCTTATTTGTTTTGGTCTTAGATGTAAAGTATAATAACCTAAATCAGAGAAATTCGCAGACTCTAATTTCAAATTATACAAACCACCTAAAATTTCATTATTTTGTGCCGATGAATCTGTCGTTGTACTTGAGTTATGATATATCGGTGTTAAAATATCTTCGGATACTAATTTTTTTAATGTTACCGGTGCAGTACTAGTTCTACCACTTGTATAATGGTAAAAAATTTCCACATCTGCTGGTGAAACGTCTGCCGGTCTAACTATACCATATGAACCTACTGCCATGTCTTTTTATTAATAAATATAATTTTATTGTTTTTTCACATCAAAGAAACCATTACCATATATCTCCAACTCACCCATATTATCAATTTCTCCAAGTCTTAGATTCATTTCCATTACTCCTTGCTTTCCTCTTTCTACAAACACATCCGAATATACTCTTGGTTGTTCCATAAATCCCAAAAAATGTTCATTTCTTGTCAACATGTTATTAATTACATATTCCGTGGCAAATTGTGTTGTTCCTGTAATTCTATTTAAAGAACCTGATGAGAAATAACTTGGTACACTGCCGGTAATCATTGTGTAACTACCCGTAAAATCCATATAATGTAAATTATCAATGGTATAACCCGTATAATATGACCCGCTAAATGTATTTCCCGTTGTGATACCTGAATATGTGTTTGTACCGTATTTTTTTAATTCATTAACTCTACTAGCACCAATAGCCATAAATGTAAAGTTTTTGGTCATTCCGGTTGACCCAGATAACGAACCATTCATAAAATCCAATCTATTATCGAAATACTGAGTTATACCCGATGTTGTATATGGGATAGTGTATGTCAACTGACCAAAATATGAACTTGTTGCACTTGTTTCTGGCATAAAAAATTCTCTATATTCTTAAATATCAAAATAGATATTTTAATGATAATATAGAGAATAAATTAACTATAATAAAGTGATTAAACGTTAGAACCGGCCCAATATATTATAAAGGTTCTTGAAGTATTTGATGGATTGAAGGTCAATCTATATTGACTATAATATGTACTACCCGTATTATCCGCCTCAATACCTGGAGTTTGATTTGCCAAAACTCTATATGTTTTATATGGGGATGTTTGTGTTTGTTCTAATGTCATACTACTAATATCCAAAACACCGTTAGACCATTTACCTGTTTGTAAAGTATCGGATAAATCATATGTCCCTAAATGAGTAAATGTAAAGTTTGTAGAGAACGTTGTACCGTAACCCACAGTAGGAAAATTGGTAGCGTCATCCGCCAAATAGAACACATCATCAAAATTTGCAAGGTCATAATGTGATTGCGAAGTTGTAACGGTTGGTGGTACTCCACCGGTAAAGGTTACCGGTAACACGTTACCAGAACCGTACATTGATGTTATTGGTACTTGATTATGTACCGATAATGCATATGCCGGTTCTCTCAAAGAAAGTGATGCATCTGTGTGACAAGTATTATTTGCGGTTAATTTCAAATAATAATCATTACCTGTGATACCTGAAATTCCGTAATTACTTCCATTTAATGTACCTCCATTGTATGTTGACAATGTGGTTCTTGTTACACCACTAGCAACTGTTGTTCTTAATTGTGCGGACGCACTTGTAATATTCCACTCATATATTTCAATGGTGAAATTACTTGGTTCAACTGAACCTGTTAATCCTATTTGTAATCTATCAAATGTTGGCATATTATGTTCTTTTTATAAATATCTGTTTATTTTATTTTATTTTAAATTATTATTATACATTTTGTCCAGGACCTCCACCCGCACAATTACTACAGTTAGTATAGTACGACGCATATTGACCATCATCTAAATGAAGACTATCCATAGTACATGTTGTGTTTAAGAAGTAGTCAATTTGATAACAAACATTATTGATTTTTACAGCCGCGAGACCTGTTAAGAATGCAGATGGTAATTGGTCAGGTGATGTCATGTAGAATGTTGCACCATCACTACATCTTAATACTTGATATCTATAATATGACGCACCATCTGTTAATACAGTTATACCACTATTACTTACACAACCATTTGCGTCGGTAACTTCTAAACAGAAACCACCAGATGTTAAACCTGTTACAGTTCTACTTGTTGAACTTGACGTAACACCAGTGTATGTGGCTATTAATGTTCCTCCACAAGTTGTATATGGTGATGTTTCATCTTCATATAATCTATACGTTTTTGGCCATACACCACCTGTAGATGATATATCTAAACTACCACCAGTTGGGTCTCCGCATGGAGGATTTACAATATTAGTGATTGAGGCGGTAAGTAAAGTTGGCTCTGTTATTGATTCGTTATAGCTTTGAACACATCCTGCATAATCTTTAACATAGATGGTGTAATTACCTGCTGTTAAACTACCAAATGTTTTAGGGAAACTATGATAGGTTGTTCCATCAATTGAAACCGTGTAAACTCCACTATTTCCACCCAATGGTGATGATGCAACAATAGAACCATTAGAACCTCCATTACATGATACGTTAGTAACTGTTCTTGTACAATTAGGAGCCGTCTTGGTCATATCTACAGTTATTATACTTGATTCACAACCTGCAGTATCTCTTGATTGGAAGGTATATGATGTGGCCCCTAAACCACTAAATGTTGCGGTGTTAACCCATGTGCCAGAATTGATTCTAAATTGATAATTACCGTTACCTCCAGATGCGGTTAAAGTAACTGAACCGTTACTTCCGTTGTAACATGTGGTATATGTTATAGAAGAGGTACCCACAGTTACTTGAGTTGGTACTGTCACAGTTGCGGTATATGTTTGTACACAATTTGAGCCGTCTTTTACAAAAATTGTATAACTACCATCACTTAAATTAGTATAACTTTGTGGTAAGTTTGCGTATGTACCTCCAGAATTTAATTTAGATTGATATGTACCTCCGTTTCCACCTGTTCCATTTGAAACATCGATAACTCCTGTTCCACCAAAACATGATGGATTTGTAACAGAAATTGTTGCATTTGGTGCTGACTTGGATAATGTTTGTGAAACTGATGCTGTACAATTATTTGCATCTTTTACTATCAATGGATATGTACCCACACCTAAATCACTGAATGTAGCACTTGATTGGTAATTTGAACCACCGTCTTTAGAATATGTGTATGGTGATGTTCCACCCGCCGCAGATACGACTATCGAACCGTTGGTTCCGTCCCAACAAGTTGGGTTTGTTGCGGTACTAACACTAATTGTTAAAACTGATGGTTGTGTTACAACATATGTATAAGATGCTTTACAATTAGATGCGTCTTTAACATATAATGTATATGTACCTGCAGATAATGAACTAAATAATTTTGGTATTGTAAAGTATGTTGAATCATTTGTTGAAACCGTATATGGTCCATTGTTACCACCAGACGCTCCTGTTACATTTAATGAACCAGTACCACCGTTACATGCAACATTTGTTTGGTTAACTACTGGTGTAGGTGCCGATTTGGTAATATTAACAGATATACCAGACGATACGCATCCATTACCATCTTTCGCCTTTACGGTGTAAGTACCAGAACTTAAGTCAGTAAACACACCACTACTTTGCCACGTAGAGCCGTTATCTTTAGAATATTGATATGACCCAACACCTCCGGAGCCACTTAATGTAAATCCACCATTCGTACTATTCCAACATGTTGGATATACTAATGAAGATGAGCTAACGGTTACTTGAGTTGGTTGTGTAACAGTTACACTAGAATATGATTCACAAGTTGTTCCATTCGCATCTTTAACATAAACTCTATATGTTCCTGCCGGCAAATTAGCATATGTTCTTGGACTTGAATATGTTTGATATGCATATATTGTTGATGAGCCGTCACTGTTTGTTAATTTAGTGGCGTATGGTCCTCCAATACCTCCTGTTGGGTTTGATACAACAATTGTACCGTCAGAATTTCCATAACAAATAGGTTCAGTAAATATTGTACTAATACTTGGTGCACTTCTTGATAAATCTCCTACAAATACACTAGCAACAGTTCCTGTTCTATTAACATTTCTTACGTAACCCGTATAAGATGTTCCGGATAAATTACTAAATGTTGCTCCTGACTGCCAATTAGTATTATCTTTTGAGTATTCGTACGCCGCACCATTACCACCAGAAGCACTTAACGTAAACGAAGCGTCGTTCACATTATAACATGTTTGTTGACTCGATGTAGAAACCAAAAGACTTAAAGCTGGTAGTGATTGAGTAACTGTTGGTGTTGGTGTTGATGTTTTTGTTACTGTTGGTGTCACGGTAGCTGTTGGTGTCACTGTCGGTGTTGGTGTAGCTGTACCTGTTGGAGTAATTGAAGGTGTTGGTGTTGGTGTAATGATATTTGCACTAATACCAAAACTACAATTAATAGTTTGCGTAGGTGTCGGTGTCACCGTAGCCGTTGATGTAACTGTTGGTGTTGGTGTATTTGTGGCAGTAACACTCGCTGTTGGTGTTATAGAAGGTGTAACTGTTGGTGTAATAGTGTTTGTTGGGGTTGGGGTTGGGGTTCTTGTTGGTAAATTAATTGTATATGGTATATTTAAACCATTTATTTTATTCACAACAATAATACTTGTCGAACTACTTGGTATTATGATAGGTAAACCTGTATTCCCTTCAACAATTACAGTTAAATCATGGTATGTAATATCTTGAGCAACCTGATTGTTATCATATCTCGTGGCAAAATTTGAACTGGTGACACTATCGTAATAGATATCATAAGGACCTGCTGAGGTTCCCGACTCTAATTCTATGTAAAAATATCTTGCCATTTATTATAATTACTGATTTATTAAATTGTAATCGTTTTCAATATTTAAGACATAATCAAATTGTGATTCACCAACAAAAACTTTATCGGTGTAAGCAAAAATTTTATTATTTCCATCATCAAATATTGAAGATTTATATATGTTTGATTGGTTATTGCTCTCAACTCCTTTTACCACATTCGTATTTAAATCAATTATAAATGTTTTATAAACGCTTTCAATTTCTCCTGTGAATAATATTTTATTTTCATTAAAAACGGGAATTATTCTAATAACACTATTCAAATATGGTGAACAATCAAAAATTACATCATTGTTTAATAATATGTCATTACTCTTGATATCTAAAATGTGTTTTCCATTTTTAATATATCCGGTTCTAACTCTATCCCACATCATCAAATTGGTGACAGTTTTTGTTTCCATATTAAAATCACCTTCAACCAAAAAATACATCAATGGTTCTTGGTCTTTCATTTTATGTGCACCAATCACATAACTAATTTTATTTTCATTTATAAATCCATTACATTCCGCAATCACTTCATAATTTTCATTTTCAAATGTTATTATGTTTGGTGTGGTTATTATGGTTTTATTATAATTTGAATCTAACAAACATAATTTCCAATAATCTTCAAACACGTCATCCTCACCAAATTTAAAACTAAATCTTTGGTTTGTAAATTCACTAACAATGATATTAATTTCATTGTTATGTTTAAAAATATATGGTTGATGTAAATTATTTATTTTCATTATATTATGAATTATATGGTGCTGTGGTGAATTTATTACCTTCATATGTGTTTAATGCTGTTGGTAGTGCTGTTAAAACGTTTGAAGGGAAGTTTCTAGTCGGCCCACCGTTTATTGTTGTCCATTGGTCAATTATATAGAATGATTCAGTACTACAATTCCAAACAATAACTCTCATATAACCATTATAATTCCATCTCGGTGGTTTTAATGTACTTGGTAGTCCTATTAGAGTTTTTGTTGTTGGGTCATACGTTCCGTTAGGGTATTGAAAATTATTATATGCTCTTTCATATATAAACCACTTCCATCCAGTTGCAGGTGCGGCGTTTCCGGTTCTTATTTTACAATAATCTATAACCTGTGCCGGTGTAGTGGTAGGTGTTGGTGTTGGTGTTGGTGGTAGTGATGGACATCCCAATGTGAAATAATATCCATCACTTAATGGATTACTTGGATTTTCGGGACCAACTTCAACTCTCATTTCGTAAGTGTTACCCGAAATATATGTAAATACAAAACTACCAACGGTGCCTGCCGTATTAACATTACCCGCACCGCCCCAAGGTCCTGTATATGTATCATCGTATCCAACCCAACCACTTGTTTGTGATAAACTACCGTTTATATATAAATTAAATCTATTTGGTCTATCATATGCATTATATGATATTGTTACTGACGTACTATTAACATAATAACCATTACTTAAATCTAAACAATGTGTTATTGATGTATATGCACTACCAGTGTATGTTCCTGTTATTGTTTCGTAACATCTATTTTCACAATTAACAGGATAGAATTCTGTCGCGATTGGTACAAACGATGTATCTACCGTATTTGATGGTGTTACAGTAATTGTTGGCGTAACTGTTGGTGTTACTGTATTTGTTGGTGTAACAGTTGGAGTTGCGGTATTTGTTGTTGTTTGAGTAACTGTTGGTGTTACAGTATTTGTAGGTGTAATTGAAGGTGTAGGTGTTGGTGTAACAACATTTGCACTGATTCCAAATGAACAACTTACAGTTTCTGTAGGTGTTGGAGTTACAGTATTTGTAGGTGTAATTGTTGGTGTAATAGTAGGGGTTGGTGTTGATGTTTGAGTAGGTGTAGGTGTTGGTGTCATTAAAGTCACACTAATACCAAAACTACAGTTAATAGTTTGTGTAGGTGTTGGTGTTGCGGTGTTTGTAGGCGTAACTGTAGGAGTAAATGTCGGTGTAGGTGTTACGGTATTCGTCGGTGTTGGAGTTGGTGTAACTAAAGTTGCACTAATTCCAAAGCTACAATTAATAGTTTGTGTAGGTGTTGGAGTTACAGTATTTGAAGGCGTTACAGTATTTGTAGGTGTAACACTTGGTGTAAGTGTTGGGGTTGGAGTTAATGTAACCGTAGGAGTTGGAGTAGGTGTAATTACGTTAACACTAATTCCAAATGAACAGTTAATAGTTTGCGTAGGTGTAGGGGTTACAGTGTTGGTTGGTGTAACAGTCGGTGTTGGTGTATTTGTAGGTGTAACGGTTTGTGTTGGAGTAGGTGTTGGGGTTACCAAACTTGCACTAATACCGAAGCTACAATTAATAGTTTGCGTAGGTGTCGGTGTTGCGGTAATTGATGCAGATGGTGTGATACTTGGTGTGACACTTGGTGAAGGTGTTGGTGTCGGTGTAATTACGTTTACGCTGATACCAAAGAAACAATTAATTGTTTGTGTTGGAGTAGGTGTTGGCGTAATTGATTTAGTAGGTGTAATACTAGGTGTTACACTTATTGATGGAGTAGGTGTTGGAGTAATTACATTTACACTAATACCAAAGAAACAACTTATTGTTTGTGTTGGTGTAGGTGTGCTAGTTGGTGTTTTAGTAAGTGTTGGGGTATTAGTCGGTGTATTACTAATTGTAGGTGTAACAGTTGGCGTTTTTGTTATAGTTGGCGTAACTGTAGGTGTTTTTGTTATGGTAGGTGTAACAGTTGGGGTCGCCGAATTTGTAACTGTTGGTGTGACAGTTGGTGTAAGTGATTTTGTTGGTGTGACAGTTGGTGTAGGTGTAACCAATACACTACAATCAACAACAATATTTTTACTTATTTTTTCTTTAACCCACGGTGCGTCTAAATTAATAGTAACATTATATGAACCATTAATTGGATAATTTTTAATAACGGAACCGTTAGATGTTAAACCAGATGTTGTTCCATCATGAAAAGTTAATGTATAAACTACTGACGATGCCAATCCTTTTAGTTTACCAAAATCGGTTGAATTTGAAAACGTAACTGTGTAACCCGATAAATAACATTCTCCACTATATGAGAAATTTGCTACAATTTTATCACTAGTTATATCTCCATCAAAGTCAACCATCGGTCCGTATTCATCGGCCTTAGAATCTAATTGTACTGGTAATTGATAATCTCCATACGCAACTTCTTTTGTAATTGAATTCCACTCTCCACTTGTAGGTGTTCCCCAAATATAATAACCAGAAGAAACTGTTCCTCCTGTCACATTAAAAATTGTATATCCAGTTGTTGCACCCGTTACTAAATCATCCCAAGAAACAAGATTACCATCATAATCATACCATGTTGAGCCGGTTAATGAAACCAGTTTAACATTTGGTATACTTTTTCTTTTGATGGTATGTTTTATTCTCCTCACTTAAATAAATAATTAAAATACTGTTTTAACAAGAACTTAGTCCTCCATTATTTGATGAATATTGGACATTTGTTTCTGTATAATAACAAGTTCCGTCACATGCTGACGAAAAGTTACAGTTTACATATTGAATTGTTGTAAAACTAACTTGTCCGGTACTGTTACCTGAATATACTATCAGTTCTCTAGTATCTGAACCAGAAAGTCCTCCATAATCTTGAACATCATTAAAATCATATGTGAAAGTAAATGTTATATCCGATGTTGCATTTATTGAATTACCATATTGGTCTTTTAATGTTACGGTAATTATTTCTGTTGCATTTGAAAAACCACCACATCCTGATGTGTACGATATACCACTTGATAACGTAAAGCATGAAACGGATGATGCTGCGGTGCTTGGTGTAACAGATGGTGTTGGACTAGGACTCACGCCCATAGATTGTGTTGGGGTAATAGAAGGTGTTGGTGTTGGTGCCAATCCAGCCGTAGACGATGGGGTAGGTGTTGGGGTAGGTGTTAAACCACTTGTTTGTGTAACAGTTGGTGTTGGTGATGGTGTTAGACTATTTGTAGGTGTAACACTACTTGTTGGTGTTGGTGTGGGAGCGTTAAACACCCTTGTTGCGGATACAGTAGGAGTAGGAGTTGGTGTCGGACTTGCATCAGGCTCAATATATAATCTTGTTGGTGTGTTTGTTGGTGTAGGTGTTGGTGTTGGAGCAACACCGGCAGTACCTCCACCTCTTTGATAAAACTTTATTGGTGTTGATGATGTACCAACTTTGCTTGTTACAGTGTCTCCGGTATATTTAAAAACTTCATATGAATAATCACTTTTATCCATAATAATTTGATAATACATGTCTGTAGTATCATTAATTGTTTTTCCTGTCGAATAGATATCATTTACAAAATCAATAATACTACCGTCTTCCGCATTATAGAATTTCGCAGTCATCCAAAAAGTATTTCCACTTAACGTTGTACCACTTAAAACAGATTCATCTTGAAACCAAAACAAATACATATTTTCCTTATTTCTATAGTTTGAGCCCATAAAAACTGGAAAATGTATATAATCATTTATATTATTACCATTATAAAAATATTTTTCACCTAACGGTAAACTTAAGTTTTTTGCAAATACCAATTTTCGATTTATTCTTGATGGTGCTTCAAAAGTTGTTCCTGAAATAAACGGTGTTTTATAGAATTCCAATCTGAAAAAACTTTTAGTTGATTGTTTCAACATTTTAGCATTTTCATGTGTGTCAATTCCAACTACGTTATAATCAGGTTCATAAGTATTTCCTGTAGTTAAAAAATAAAAATTATACCAAATATCACATTGATTAATTGTTAATCCATTTAATGTCTTATCATATGGTTTATGTATATATCTAACAGTTTCATAATTTTCAATTGGGTTAATGATTGTAGAAAGAACCTCATCTTCAAATTGAATCATATTTTCCTGCCATCCCAAATTTGTTTGAAAATCGCTTTCTGTATTTACAATAAGATTCTTATTCTCATTATTTCTTAAGATTTCCATTAACAATCAAAATTTGGTGTATTCAAGCCGTCTTGCTTGTTATTATACTGTTGTTCATTTCTTAAATAGAAATTAATATCAGTTTTCACATAATGTGCTCCATTAAAAAATGGGAAATTTGTACCGTTACCATCAATATCTACATAACCGTGGTCATACAAATCTCTCCATTTAAAAACTTTACTTTCACTGTCATAAATAACATTTTCAGGTAAATTGTAAACATTGTCGGTTCTTGAACTTTCAACATACGGTGACAATTGTCTTAATTTAATTCTATAATGTGGTTGATAATATAATCCAACCATGTTGTTGTCACTAGCACCTGAGTATGTTGACCCCGTATATTGTCCGTGGTCAAATATATTTTTTGGGGAAGTGAACTTATGAAATGCTTCACTAATAATTCTTTCTTTAAATTCACTTCTATTATATTCAACAAACGCACCTGTTAATGTTGTTCCTGTGTTTAATGTTCCTCCACTTGTAAATGTGTATCCTGTATAACCCGGTAAATTTGTTCTTCCTGTAAATGTTACTCCTGTGATTGATGTTTCATTTTTTGTTGTTCCACTAAAATGTTCGTCAATCCATGTATTATGAAAATTAAATTTATAACCCACTTTTGGTGGATAATTAAATAGACCATTTCCATTTCTAAAAATAACACTAACGTAAACCTCTGTTGGAGTATATCCTAAATTATTTGTTAGGTCTTTACTTAATATAAATGGTTCTTTAAAATCAAATAAAACCGATTCGGGTCTATTTCTTTCGACTATTACATCATTATCACCATTGAAATTTTCAAACAATAATTTTGTTTCGTTTTCCCATATAGGTGATTCAAATCCCACTTTATCTAAAATATAACCATTTTTATCTGTTAATAATTTGTGTTTGTGAACATAGTATGTTGATGTGGTTCCGGTAATATTATTTCTATTTAATACTCTTTTACCAACCATCAAATTTGATAATGTTACACCTGAAGGTATTTGATTTTTTAAAATATTAATTACATATTTTTTAGAATTGAATACTTCATTTCCAACTGTATTTACATAAAATGTTCTACCTGTTAATGTTACACCTGTTAATGTCACACCACTAAAGGTGATATGTTCTCCAGCATTAATTCCATGTTCAACAGGTGACGTATATTCGTAATAACTATCACCACTATATGTTAATCTAAATGGTATACCATCTTCCGCTTTAAAATGTATTATGTTATTTCCTTCAGTTTTAGTTGCACCAGTTAATGTGTATGTCATCGAGTACTGGGTATCCGCCGAATAAACATAACTCAAATAAAGATTCCAATTTTGATATGGAGCTTGGATTGGTGTTACAATGGTATGACCTGTGTTACCAACAACTGACAATGATTGTGTGAAAACTGAAAGTGTTTGTCCTGTTTGTGGTGTGTTATATTCTCTAACAACATCCCTTCTCAAAAATGCAAATTCATCATAAGGTATATAACCAGTCCAATCTGTTGTTGTACCATTTCCAACAAGGTATAAATTATTTTTTAAATAAACATAATCAGCATTACCACTATACATGTTACGGAAAATCATTTTTAGTTTTCCGTATATTTTGTATTTCTTACTTTCATTTCTTTCTTTATTATATAATTCTGCAATGTCCAATACAATATCTTTATCACCAATACGCATTAGTGATTCTGATGATTCAAGATTTAATTTAATACTAACATCTTCATCATTTGCCTTCTTGTATCTCTTACTTGGTAAGAGTATTTTTTTATTCTCTTCCATTATTCTGCCGGTGGAAATTCTCCTTTAGGTCCGTAATATTTTATTAATAAATCCAAAGCCGTTTTATCAGGTCTTAATCCAAAATAGAATAAGAATGGTGTTGATAAAACTTGTTTATGTCCAATATAATTTTTTTGTGTTTGGAATAGGAATGATTCTCTGTAATCTTTCACATATTTGTCAGTTTGTTCTGTCCACGTTTTATTTACAACAACGTAAGTTGTACCACTTAATGGGTCCTTAGTTGTACCTGACTGAACGTGTAACCATACATCCCCCTCAACAAAATTAACCGCAGCATTTGACGTAGTACTTGGTGCATTTAAACTAATATTTTCAAATCTTTCCAACATATCTGTTGTGTTACCCGTGAATGAATATTGAGGGTGAGTGATTGTCATTGGTTTTAATAGATATTCCTCTTCACCATCGGCAAATGCATAATTTGTTCCGGGACTTGTGGTACCACTAATTGAAAATAATCTTTGTAGTGGTAGTGACGCAATTCTACTTTTATCCCACTTTTGGCCATCCGAATTACTTCCGTAAGGTCCAAACCCTTCGTCTCCTTTATCCCACAAATAGAAAGGTACTCTTTGAGTATAATCACCCAATCTAAAATTTAAACATTGTCTAATAAATGCACCGTTTAAATCTAACTTAAAATCAATAGGTACTGGACTGTAACTGTTACCTGATTTAAAATAACTTGCAAAGTATGGGTCTTCAGGGTCCATTAATTCACCGTTATAAATAAAATAATGTGGACTATCTAAATCAAAGGCTTCAATACCTGCCTCACAATTAATTGACATTAATTGGGTAATGTCTCCATCAAATACACTCATATTATCTCCCATAGATGTCCCTGTGAAGAAATCACCTACGTCAAATTTTGCAGCACTTATATCCATTCTATAATTGATGGCATATTCAACCACATTTGCAGGGTCTTGATATGATGTTGTGTTAATATCACGAATAACAGAACATGTTGGGTCAATTCTTGGGTCAGTACATATCTCATATAAGAACTCATCTCTAACTCCAACATCATAAAATGTTGTTGGGTGTAAAATTTCTCTGTACGTTCCCATTTTTTGTCCCGTAAATCCTGAAGTTGGGGTATATGGTGTTGCTCTATAATAAAAATTTTGGTCTAATACATTGTAGAAAACTAATTCTCTCGGAAACTTACTTCCTCTTTGATTCAAATCAAGTGTTTCCGTATTATCCCATTTAATTCTTTTGTCAAATTTAAAAAAGTATAACACACCGTTTAACCAGTTGTCTATAAACGAATAGTTTAAAACACCTCCACAGAAAAACATACCAACTCTCTTTCTTCTATACCATTCCCTAATGACTGTTTGGTTTTTTGATGGTCCATCAATTACAGGTACTATAGTTACAACCCCATCTCTAATTTCAGTAAGTCCTGATTTTGTTTTTTTAGCATATGTGTTTAAACCTCCTTCTAAATCTGCAACATTTGGTAATCTTCTTGTTGCACCTGAACCGGCAATTGTTGCAACAATAGTATAATTTGCACCCGGACTTGTTGTTGATTCGACATATGGTGACCCCGTATAATTTGGTTTACCCAATAGGTGAAATGGGTTTACCGTTTCTCCCCAGTTATATGTTGTATATTTTGATTGTCGTCCTTGACCCGAACCATTAGGATTGGTAGCATTTGTTACATCGTTAACAGTACCGTAACCACCACTTGAAGACCACAAGTATGTGTATAAATTATTTGTTTCATCATAGAATTTATCATATTTTGAACATCCTTGTTCTATAGCAAGTTGTGATAAGCTGGTATTTCTTGTGTTCCCTCTATCATACAATCTAACAACTGCGTATAAATCTTTTATTTTATCAATACCACCACTAGTGTAATCTTTTCCAGCAAACGTTGCCCAATCAGAGTAAAGTATTCTTATTGCGGGAACATTAGTGTATGTTACAGGTGAGCCAGTATTATATTCTCTATATCCTGTTGGTGAAAATGAAACAACTCTTTCGTATGATTCCACTTGACTGAATGCCCCTCCACAATTTATTAATTGTAATGTTGCATTATTACTTGTTGTTTGTCCACTTAATATTGTAATGTCTTGTGTTCTAAACGAATAACTACAATTGTTTTTAATTAAAAGTGTTATTGTAACATTTTCTGTAGTAGCAATAGGTCCACCAGATAAATCAACATATTGCGCGTAAACATATTGATTAGGTACAACGGTAATTCTAATTGAATTACCTGTATTTGTTGGTTCGGTAACTGTGACTGTTTGAAAATATGTGTTTAATTGTGTGAGTGAATATTCTGAATTAAATTCGGTATATATTGGATTAAATGTATCGGTATCCGCTTGGGTACCAACTAATGGGTATATTCCGGCAACAAATCTTTTATCAGATGTTGCATTCGGATTTACATATGTATGTAATAATGAAATTTGATTTTGAGTGATACCAGTTGCATTTAATTCTTTTGCTGATTGTCCACTAAATGTGTCAGGTAAAAATGTTGACCCAGTAAACGTACTCGTATTTAAATATGCCGGAGTCTGTCCTGATAAATAAATTAAATAAATGGACCCATTATATGGTACTATTTTAGTTTTTATTTCGGCGCTTCTATAATATAAATTAATTGTATCTAAACCCGAGTTTGGTGATACTCCATCAACGTCTGTTGAACATTCTTCACAATCAGGATATGTTGTTAATGGCAATACAGTTTGACCACCTTCCATTAATCTATATGCTAATTCTCTTAGTTGTCTACCTGCGGGTGCCAAAGCATGACCAATGAAAACAATATCTTGTCTCATTAACCATCCACCGACGCTATATAGTAATCTACCTAAAGTTTCATTTATCCAAATTACTACAATTGTAAAGATATATTGAATGAATAATAATACTTCTGAAATTATTAATCCGAATTTTAATCTATTTCTAAATCCAAAATTCACAGGAAAATAATTTGATTTTGATGTACAATCATCTTCACTATTTGGTCTAATTTCTTTAATACCTAAAAACGCATCTCTTCTTGATAAACCTAAAAATGATTCAGCAGCAGATACTTCATAATGTGAACCTTGGAAGGATGATACGGTGTATACTTTACCAAAAATAAATTTGTAAAATACGTCTTCAGGAATACCATTATTATTTGTTCCCAACATCGCAGCACTTTTATGGCTTTCATATGCTCCGTTCATTAAATGACTTGTATCCAAGGTTAAACCTGTTGGTGGAACAATATTCAAATAATCTTCAAACACATCGGAGAATTGATACGTTGTTAATAACGTTTCATTGTATTCTCCACTATCATTTTGTCCGTTTACGTCTTTGGTATATTCTCTAATTTGTGGTACAAGATATTTTGCGGTTGACGTTTTTTCGTTATTCGCATCTAAACTAATTCTAAATCTTGCAACAGTTGTTGTTGGTATACCTTTGTTCGGGTCATTTGTAATTTCTTGTTCACCAAATTCATTTGTGTAAACATATTCCATATTCATCGGTAGTACAACCATTGCACTACCATCTTCGTCTATTGTCTCTGAAGGCGTATAGTATTGTAGTTCAGGATATAATGTTACACCATCTGACCCGTAAACTTTTTTACCGGTATATCTTACCACTTCAACTTTACCTTCAGAAGTTTGTAAATTACATTTGTAACCAGACTTTCTTCTGATTACACCATTTCTTTTAACCGCATCACCATTATCATCGGTAAATGTTGAAAGTAGTACTAACGAAATTGGTTCTATTCTAACACCACTAGATGATAAATCAAAATCAGACCTTGTGATTCCTATTTGACATAAGTCTTCATTTCCCCAAAATGGAAAAACCTCAACAGTTTTTTGATATTTTATAATTTGTGGTAAACCATCTAAATCTTCACTTGATTTGAATTTATAAAATCTTTCAAATTTTTCAACACCTTCTCCTCGTTTTATAAAATCATATGGTCTTAATGAGAAACAACCAATATCAGATAAATCAATATCAACATGTAAATCATGAGAACCAACCGGTACACCCCAAATCATAAAGTCACCAGACTCATTTGTTTTTACCGTGAATCGATAATAATTTTCATAGACCTCCAAGACTTCTTCTCTTGTTAAGATGTCAGATTGGTCAGGAAAAGTACCTGTAGGTGTGTGTCCACCGTGTTGTTTTCTTGCGGGTAATAAATTGTATCTGTAATTATTTTGGTCTTTTATACTTAAATCTGTATATGGATATAAAAGTGAAATTACCGGGTCATCCGCATCTACGTCTTTTTGTGGTATAAAAACAGAAACTCTGGCATTTGGTAAACCAAATCCATTATTCGCAGTAACCCTACCGCATATAACTCCATAATCAGCACAAAGTGATGTATATATATCACTTTGACTAAATTTTAAAGAAAGAATCTCAAGGTAATCGTAGTCTTGTTTTAACTCAACCGTTACCTTCTGTTCTTGACCAATATTTGTTGAAATTCTATACTTTTGCATCTCTTATAATAAATAGAAAGCATATGATTTTCTACTATTATAAGGAAAAAACATTTTAGTATGTAGTCGTTCCTGATGGTTTAGTTCTTATTCTAATATCTGTATTTGGGAATCTGATTTGAAATATTTGATTTGAGGTCATGTAAACTGTCTTATCTATCTGTTGAATCTCTTTTGTTGTTGCGTTTACATAAGATTGTGAAACCTCTGAAGATGAGTAGTTTCCTCCTAATTTATTGAATACTTTTATCTCTACCACGTTAACAACACCCGGTATTGTACCTATTTGTCTAATAAGGTCACCAACAAATAATGGGTCTCCCATTTTTCTTTTCTCAATTGCAAAAAACTGTATAGTTTCTGTAATTGCGGCTTTAACAACATCGGTTGGAGATTCATTCTTATCTATAAATAAATCGATATCTAATGCCAAATCAATTACTTGTCCACTAGTAATGTCGATATAATCATTAATCATTCTATATTCTGACAAATAATTTATGATATTATTTTTTAATGTGTTAGAAACAACATCTGTTAATCTACCTGCATCGTCATATGATAATAATTTAATTTTAACTTTATTATCTTCCTCTAATACATTAACCTTAGCTGGTGCACCGAATGTTGACGGCATAGTCTCAATTAATGTCTTATAATCATTTAGGGTCACAGCTCTATTTTGTGCTGAGAAATTATAAGCAATCATATTTCTTATTTCCTCAATAGTTGGTTGGTCTGCACCACCAATTGCAGGAGTTATGTTTGTTACTCTTAGTGATTGTTCTACTTGTGAATTAAACGCATTATTTGGGCCTGTTATATCAAACTCAACATTATCTATCGAAGTAATGACGTTAATTCCCAAATTCGAATCTTTACCACCTCCAATACGATATTTTACAAATAATGTGGTGTTCGCTTTAGGTATTGCACCCAATGACATATTGTTTAAGTATGTTGCCAAATTAACCTTTAAAGTACCACTCATGTAATCATCAAGATTCTCCATAGGGTCAACACTTCCTGAACCAAAAGTCAATGAAAAATAACTTTCCGGTGTATATTCCGTATAAAATTTGTTATTTACTTTAAGATATGTTCCGGCTTTAAAATTATCTTTATCAGATACACCTGTTGGGTCTGGTACAAATATTTTATCTTGGATTAGTGATTTAACTTCATGCCACTTATTTGATGAAGAGGCAAATTCTCCAGATGTTGGGTTAGTGTTGAAACTTGTTCCTTCTTTATGAATAACCGCGGTCACACCTAAAACATTTTGTTCAGGTAAATAAAGTTTTAAGAAAGGTTTTTGGTCAACTTCTGTTATTACTCTTCTGAATATTCTCGTGACACCATTAACAACCGCTTCTCTTTTTGTGATTGTATATGATATTAATGTATTATTAACATCAAAATTTGGTATTTTCAATCTATTTGGTTCTCCCTTACTATTAAACGGATTTTTAAAATCTATATCTTCAAGAGTTTCAAATATTTGTCCACCACCTGAAACTTGAGCACCCGCTCTTATAATTCCCAAATATCTTTCATCTTCTTTATCACCTCTAACCGGTACATTTATCGAAAAATCACATAGTGTTACTGATGGTCTTGTACCAGGTATTTTAATACCATATGTTTTTGCAATATGAAATAATGATTGTCTTTGTTGTGCAAAGTCTAACATCGTTTCTTGCCAAACTCTGTCAATATGAAAATGAAGATTGTCCGCAACTGCAGCATTTAAATCCAACAAAACTGAGAATATTGATGCATCGTTGGTATTTTTAACCAAATCAGGGTAATATTCTTTCGTTAGGTTTACTAATTCTTGTCTTAAACCCGCAAAATCTCTTGTTGCGTATGATATTTTTTTAGCCATATTATATGTTTATAATTATGAAATCTGATGATGAAAATGCACCATTATTAACTGTGTATTCTATTTTAACAACTGCAGTATGTGCCTTTGTGGTGGCGTCTGAAACTCTAAATAATCTCTCGTCTTCGTCTTGATTAAATGTTCTATCTTGCTCAGGGTCGTTTTCCGCAGACATAATTTCTAATTTAGTGATATCTAAATTTGGGATGTATTTTTTTACCGATTCTCTAATTTCTTCTTCAATTAAATCAAAAGTAACTGAGTCATTTTGGTCGAAAATGAATTGGTATAATCTTGTTCCAAAATCAGGTAAAAAATATCTACTACCTTTTCTCGTTAATAAAAGATGAATTAGATTTGCTCTAACTTCTCTATCGGGTGAATATGTCATTTTTACATAATCACCTTCAGAACTATTTCTAAAAGGAAAATCGATTCCGTATTTTACAGCCATATCAATAAATATAAACTATTATGAAATGGTAATAAATAAAAAATCCCGACCGGAGTCGGGATTCAATTAGTGTCTTGATATTCACCCCCTGTATTCTCGAGACCTGGGTGCTCAAGGTACTTCTTGAGAAAGTGGTACTTTGAGGGAGTCACCCATTCTTTTTATGCTTCACAGCTAACACAATCAGGGTTCATTGCTTGTGCTGCAATATCACCTCTTAATACTGATTCTGTTCTCATATAATATAATGTTTTAACACCTTGTTTCCATGCCTCTAAGTGAACCTGATTAATCCATTTAGGGTCTGCAGTTGCGGGAAATGCTAAGTTCAATGAAACGGCTTGGTCAATATATTGTTGTCTAACACCTGCTTGTCTAACCAAATCCAATTGATTGATTTCTTTAAATGTTTTAAACACTTCTTTTACTGACGACATTTTATATTGGTCCTCTTCTTTTACTTCAGTACATTCTACAACTTTACCATCTACAAAACACCATTCATCTAAGAATTCCAAACCTTGCACTGAACCACCATCAGCTAAAATTTGGTCCCACACTTCCTTAGTGTTCTTACCAATTTTACGAAGTACTTTTTCTAATTCAGGGTTCTTTCTGATGAATGTACCTTTGGATGTTTGTTCAGTGAATACGTTAGCCGCCCAAGGTTCAATACCACTACTTACGTTACCACTCAACTTAGAGTTTGATACTGTAGGTGCAACCGCTCTCAAGTGTGTATTTCTCATTCCACTTTCTTTACACCATAGTGGTTCACCGTATTCAGATGCTAACCATCTACTTGCTCTTTCGGATTCTATTTTAATTTGTGAAAATATCTTACGAGTTTCGTATTGTGCGGTTAATCCTTCAAATGGTACACCTTTTTGTTGTAGATAAGTGTGCCATCCTAATACACCCAATCCCAACGCTCTACCTCTTTCCGCTGAACGAACTGAATTTTCAAACCCTCTCATGTTTTTTGCCTTTTGAAGAAACTCTTCTAAAACACCATCTAAAAAGATTGTTGAGGTATAAATTAAGTCGGTATCTTTCCATTCATCATACTTTGCCAAATTTAAAGAGGATAAACAACATACGAATGAATGTGATTCATCAGTATGTAGAACGATTTCAGAACAGATGTTGGTCATGTGTACCTTTAAACCGTTCTTCTTATACATGTCAGGATTTTGTTTGTTAACATTACCTTTATACATGATATATGGTTCACCGGTTGCCTTTCTTTTCTGTAGAAGTTTACCCCATTTTCTACGTGCCTCAGAATCACCTTCTTCTAACTTTTTCATAAACTTATCACTAACCACAACACACTGATGTAGGTTAAGTGATTGTCTATTAACATCACCTTTTGGTTCTCTAATTTCCAAAAAGTCTTCAAAATCTTTATGGTCGATTTTAATATTAACAGACGCAGCTCCTCTTCTTACTGAACCTTGATTTGTTGCAAGAATAGTTGAATCGTAGATTTTAATAAATGGAATTACACCATCTGATGTTCCGTTATTTGTAATCTTAGCACCTGCGGGTCTAATCATATTAATACCAACACCAACACCACCTCCATGTTTTGCAAGTAACATTAATTCCAAATTCTTGTTACCAATTTCAAAAATACTATCACCAACATCAATACCAAAACATGAGATTGGTAAACCTCTGTCGGTACCTGTGTTTGATAATACAGGTGTTGCTAAACATAACCAACCTTTCCAAATGTAATCAAAGAATTTGGTTGCCATGTGTGGTTTATTTAATCTCTTTGCAACGGTTGTCGCCACCCTCCAATAAGCATCTTTTGGTTTTTCACCAGGTAATAGATACCCTTTAGATATTGTCTTTACATAAATCTCTGTGTTACCCCAACTTGGGAAATCGACATCAAGTTCCCAACCGAGTTCTTCTCCGTAATTCTTCATATATAATAAATCTTGTTTTTAAAATTAAAAAATGTCATCCCAATTTTCACCCTCTCCCGCTTTTGAATAATCAGTTGGTCTGATTGCGAAGAAATCCGTGTGTGTTACCCCTCCTGTAAGGTGATAAAACCAATCCAATTCGGATGCTTTTTTCTCATTAAATTCGAAATAGTCACTACTACCCTTAATAGGATTATAACCTAGCTCCGCTAATTTCTCATTAACTCTTTTTGTAATGAATTCTTTTAAATCATTCTTTTTTAGATTTTCTAAATCACCCATTTCAAAAATCTTGTCGATGAATTTGTGTTCTAAATCTCTAATCATTTCAGCGGCTTTATAGATATCATCTTTAGCCTCTTCTAACAATTCGGGATATTCCATACACATGTGTCTAAATAATTGACATCCCATTTTAGAGTGAAGAGATTCGTCTCTAACACTCCACTTCATTTGTTGTCCGATACCTTTTAATAGATTTCTCATTTGGAATGAGTAAAGAACTGCGAATGATGAATATAGTGCAACACCTTCAGCAAACGCCGAAAAAATTGCCAAACTTCTACCTACTTCGACTCTTGCCTTATGATTGTTTTTTAAATCTTCTGGTGTCCAATCTGCTGTGGTATTAGTAAGTAATTCGAAACGTTCTTTCATTGTTTCATCATGTAAGAAACCTTCGAAATCTTCCAAACCTAATGTTTCATTTAAATATGAATATGCAACTGAGTGAATAGTTTCCTGAGAACCAAACGCCATTGCCATTTGTCTAATCTCATGTTTAGGAAACCATTTTGTTACCATACCAGTCCAATAGTCTGATACTGCACATTCTGTTTGTGCAAATCCCAATAGAATATTACCAACTAAATGTTTCTCTGATGGTGATAGATTTTCGTTCCAATCTTTCACATCTCCTTGCATTGGAATTTCGGTATGTAACCAAAAAGCCTGCATTTGCTTTAACCAACCTTCATTATAGTAATCTGGATATTCAAAAGGTTTAAATGGTATCCTTTCTGTAAATAATTTACTCATTAGTATATTTTTCTTGTATTATTAATTATTATTTTGTTTTAATTCTTGTCTTCTTTGAAACGCTTGTGCTGCTCTATTAACATTATGTTTAACTTTCTCTTCCTCATGTCCCAATAATGTACTTTGAGCTTCAGTATCAATAATAAGAAATTCATTATTAAATTTACAATTTGAGAACACAACACCATCTTTACCAATACGTGATTTCAACAACGTTAATGTTGCTAAGTTATGTTCTTTTTGTTCTAATGTTTTACCAATAGAAAGAATTACGTGAGCAATTTGAGCTTTCTTAATTGAACCGCCCATTTGGTCACCTGTTACAACTTCACTCGAAATTGATTCACGATTACCTTGTGTTGCGGTCCATATTGCCATGTTGAATTCCGTAGTCATGGATTCTAAACTTCTCATAATAGAACCCTCACCTTTCCATTCATCACCATTTGTGCTTCTTTCAGGAGTTATACAATCAACATAGTCAATAATTAACAAATCAATTTTGGCTCCTTCTGAATTCATTTTTCTAATTTTAGATTTGATTTCAGAAATGGTAATATTATCACTAGCTAACTTTAAAAGTTTAATACTACCCTTGGAACGTGACTGAGCTTGGTCCACTCTTTCTTTTACAATATCTTTAAATTCGGGTTGTTCATCGGGTGCAATTTCAGACCAAATTGTATAATGCTTTCTTTTAATATTACCCGGATTATCTTCAAAAAATATTTGAAGTACGTTATAATCTAAATTGAATGCGGTATTTGCAAATTTAGTCAATAATGTCGTTTTACCCGTTCCAGTTGGTGCCAATACAACACCCAATTCTCCAATACCTAAACCACCTTTTAACAAGTTATCGATGCCCGGTATCCCTAATGGGATTGGGTGTCTGAAATCTTTCTCCAACGCTCCGTCAATGTCATGAAAAACATCTGTGGCATCATCCCCAATTACACCTACTTGAAGTGCTTTTTGAATGATTGGTTCAATTTCATTGTAAGATTCAAATAAACCGTTTTGAATAATATTCTCAACGCGTTTTAGTTCCTTTTTGAGGTTTTGTTGTTTACAGAAGTTTAAAGCAGTTTGTTTAGGAAACTCTGTGTCCTGTTCACTTGATTTTATCGCTTCTAATGTATCAATGTGAATTCTTGCCGAATCTTTACCTACATTTTCCGTCATGATTTTCTGTGACAGAGTAGTGTAATCGGGAATTTTATTGAATGATTTGTACAATTCTTTTAGGTTCTCCATTAGATATCTAAAAGAATTATTTTCAAAATATTTGCTTTCCATTAAATCAATAATGGTTTCTCCATACTTCTTGTCTTCGATGATAGCTTTAAGTAACGATTGTTGAAATGAAAATCCTAAGTATCCAAAATTTCTTTCTTCCATATTATTTTTTATATACATTTAAAAATTACAATTGATAGTTCAAATATGTCAATTCCAATTCTTCGGAGGACAAAATGTCTGTTAAATCTGACAAAATTCTCTTTAGTTTTGGACGAATATCTACCGTATATCTAACCTTTGGGTGATAGTAAAATGCGGGGAATATTCTTGAAATAAATACGTCGTCACCTAACTTAATTTCCAATAAAAAATGCTCTCTATCCTTCTCATTTGAATCTTCCACATAGTCAGAAGATAAGAAAAAATTTGCATTTTCGCACAAATAATCGGAACTTTTTATTTTCAAATCCTCAGCGATATCTTCACAAATATTTTTTACATAATAGTGTAAATCCATAGAACGTCTGGCATCTTGAACATGGTCTTTCACATTAAAAAATCTTTGGCAGATAATGTTTCCTTCCAATGTTAGTAGGAACTCAAATTTGGTAATGTCTTGTTGTTGTTGGTAGTTACTCATAACTTTTAATTTTAATTACTTTTTTTTTATTTTTTTCTTTTGTTGTTAATCGAAGGAATGGGTTCAAAAAATTAACAAATCCGTCATCTGATTTTGGTAATAGGTTGAAAATTCCATCATCCCTCATCATTCGCATTGCATTTTTATACGACCTACCTTCTTGGTCTAAAATTTCATTTATTAGTAAGTTTATATTCTCTTTTGCTTCTTCAGTTAAGAAGGGTTCTTCTAAACTTACGATACGATTGTTTACATCAAAAAACTCTTCACCTAACACTCCATATTTTGTAACTCCTGTTAGTAAATTTGCAATAAGTTTGTTGTGTTTGTCTTGTTGAAATATTTCCTCACATTTGTTCTTCATTTGTTCAACAGAAATATGTTCTGTTTTTAGTTCAGGGAAAATAGATAAAAATCTTTTTACACCCATTCCTCTTATTCCTGCAATGTTATCTGAAGAATCTCCACACATCATCTTAACTAACTTAACGTTTTCAATTAAGATTTCCTCGTGGTTGTAAATAATCGTATCGTTTTTTTTGTAAAGTTTTCCGTGTGACGGATTGTAAATTTGAGTTGTGTCTGAAACTAATTGAGTTAAGTCTCCGTCTGAAGAATACACAATTTTGTTTTCATTTGGTGAGTTTTGAGTATAGTAAGCGATGTTGTCATCAGTCTCACAATACTCATACTCTCCTTGTCTTACAAATAACTCTTCAAGATATTGTTTTATTCTTTCTCTTTGATATGTGTAAGAATTAACTTCTTCTTCAGAACGAAGACGTGATTTTCTGTTTTCTTTGTATGGGGCGTAAATTTTCTTACGTGTTTGTGAGCCGTCAACTCCATCCCAAAATACAACTATTTTGTCTAAATTATACGTCTCAAATGTTCTTCTAAGAGTATTAAGAAAATGATATATTCCCCCAATATGTTCTCCCTTATGAAAGGCGTTTTTAACACCATAGAAACCAATCGTAAGTAAATTGTCGCCATCTACTAATAAAACGGACATTAACTAATTTTATTATAAATCACTTTCCTCTGTTACAACTTGTGAATCCAAGATGTCTGTAACATTAACACCTAATTGTCTACCGATATACTCACCGTTATCACGTTTGTATTCTTCAATAGAACGTTTTTCTTCAGTATCGTCTTTACCATGCATAAATCCTTGTGGAGTTACCAAGATACGACCATCCTCATATCCACCACCGTTGATGTGGTTCTTACTGATTGAGATTTTAGTACGTGTTGCGATTCTGATTTTTCTCTTATCTTTTGTGATAGAAATTTTAGTAGTTCCCGCACCTTTTTGATTACCGAATAAAAATACTAACGATGAGTTTAACCAAATAGCCTCACCACCTTTAGCTTTGATTTTTGGTTGTCCAAAAGGATTGTCAGGTAACTCTACCCATGGTTGGTTAACGATAACCAAACTATTTGTATAAGGTTTGTCTGTTCTTCTTGAACCTGAAATACGTTGGTTAATTCCCATACCAATTTTATCTGCTAAAACCGATGCGTTATGTTGTTTACCACCTTTACCATCGTAAGTCATTTTACAAGGAACTGAACCAACTGAATCCCAAAGGAATAGTAAATCATAAGGAATATCACCTTTCTCTTGTGCATCCATTAATTCATTGATGTAATCGGTAATTTGTTCAATGTATTCGAAGTCACTATTGAAAAGGTATTCTCCGTTTTTATCAAATCCCATCAATTCAGCATGTTCCCAACTCCATTTTTGTTCTGTGATAATAAACACCGGAAGAATTCCTTTTTTCTGTGCATCTACCGCTGTTTTTACTAGTGCTGTTGTTTTTCCTGTATCACTATGTCCTAATAACATATTGATATGACCCATTGCAGGGCCAGGAATACCTGTGGCCTCCAAGAATGCATCTCCCAAATCAAAAAAACGGTCTGCTTTATATTCCGCCTCTTTGGAGAATTTCTTCTTGATTGCCGAGAAGTCTGTTTTTTTAATACCTGCCATAAAGTTGTTTTAAAAATGGGGTGGATATTTCACCACCCCGTGTAAATTAGAATGGTAAATCTGAATCTGTTTCGTCATCTTCTTGTGGGTCAACCACAGGAGTTGATGTTTTAACAGGTGTACCAATTGTTTCTTCTGAAACCGAAGATGAAACCCATTTGTTGCTTTCAGTACTCCATTTTGGAGTTTCTCCTTTTGCAACTAATTCAAGGTAATCTTCACCCTTTTTAGAATAAACATCTGACCAAGTCAAATCATCTTCAACCCAACCTTTAGATGTAGTTGAATCAGAGTGTAATGGACCCGCATCTTCAGGAATAACTGAATTGATTGTTGTGTATTCTTTACCTGTACCCGCCTTAGTTAAGGTTAAAGATAAGATAAGGTCACGACCATTTTCAGGGTTGGTGATATCACCTTTATTACGGAAAATAGGGAAGATTTTATCTAACACACCATCACCTTTAGCGTTGTGTTTAAATCTCCAAAATTTTGGTCCGTCTTGTTCGTGGTCACGGTCAATTACCTTTACAATGTAGAACTTACGAGAACGATAATTACGTGCAAGTTCTTTGTCTTCCGCAGAACCTGTCATCATTAAACCCTCGTATACTTCATGAAGAGGAGAACGTTTTCCCTCTTGTTTAGGGTCATATAATTTAACCCACTTTCCATCTACTTGAATTTCATGGAAATACACTTCAACAAAAGGAGATGAACCGTCTTTTGTTGGGAGAATACGAATTCTTCTTTCTTCTCCTTTAGAACCTTTAGGAAGTACTGTTGTGAAGTACTTTTTCATTCTATCCTCTTGGGATACTTTGTTGTTGTTGCCACTTGTGGCCTGTTTGTTCTTCTCGTATTGAGCTAGAACCGCGTCAAATGTAGACATAAAATTGAGTTTAAGTTAAAAATGTTTATAGTAAAATATAGATAAAAAAACCCAGATTTGGAAATCCGGGTTAAAGTTTTTTTAAAAAAGTTTTGATTAGTCCCAACTCACAATATACTGTGGATAAGTTCCCATTGGACTATATGATGGCGTTACTTTATATCCGTAAACACTCACTAACGTATTAATCATTGTGCTATTCAGATACTTACCGTCAACATAAACTTGGTATAACCCTTGACTGGTTGCACCTGTAATAACTGAGTTTATAAAATCTAAAGAACCTGTTGCTGTATTTGATGCCGTCCTTGCTGCTGAACCTGATATCATTTTATATTATGTTTTTTATTTTGTTATTCTAGTGTTAATAGATATTTTAATTTTTGGAATTTTCCTAACATCTCATCTCTTATGTTTAAAAGATTTGTTGCTTTTGGGTCAATTTGGTCTGTTAATTGGACTAAAGCCTCACAAATGGTGTTAGCCATTTCAATTGGTTTTAAATCAGATAGATTTGCCAATTGTATTGTGTTCGTTTCATCATCTAAAACAAAACGACCATACTGACCCATAGCCTCTTCTACAAAGTCATCCATAAGACCGTCCAAATCTTCTCTTATTGTTGCAAATGCATTATGTCTAGCATAACCTTTAGTTTGCCAATGAAATACTTTTAATTGTGCGTGTAATCCTAAAAATAGATTAACGTTAGAACTTAAATTCATCTTCCTCTTCTTGTGGGTTAAAGCTTGTTCTTATTTGGTCAGGTGAATAATTTTCTATTTCATCTTTAGTTAAAACATATTCGTTTTTACCACTTGCTCTCATTTCACCTTGTTTATGTGCAAAAAACTCTTGTGGTTTTTCGTTAAATGGATATGAATCTAATGAACGCATTTCAAGTTTTTCAACTTCAGTTTTAGGTTTGTTAGCCTCAACAGTTGCACCTAACTGGTCAATTTTAGCCATAACCGCATCCATTTGTGATAACTTACTTTCTAAATCATTTAATTTAGTGAATACGTCATCCATTTTATTTACGATTTCAGCATGTGTACTGGTGTTACCTTCTTGGTCTTTTTTAACACTCTTAACCATATTAACCAAATCTGTAATGTCAACTTCTTCAGTATTGTCCATTTCAGGTGCGGGTGGAGTGTCCAATGCGGGTGCCGCCATATCAGGTGCCGGAGCTTGTGCAGCAGGGTCTGCAGGTGCGTCTAATGCTGGGTCTGCGGGTAAATCTGGTGGTAAATCACCAGCTGGTGCTTCTTGCTCCATAATCATTTTAGCGCCATATTTGTTAATGGCACGATAACGATTTAATTCTTCTTGTAGTTTCTTTTCTAACATAATATTAGTCTTGTAATAATTGTCTACCGTCGTTGGTAATATATTTTTTATTAATTCTTTCAACTATTCCGTCTTTTTCTCTGATAACATAACACTCTCCAGTCATCAAATCACATTCTTCTCTTTCCATACCATCGTTAGAAACATTTCTAACTTGTTTTGGATTTAAGAATTGGTCCATTGTATTATTTAATTTTGAATTTTTCATAATATCTTTATTATAAGTATAAATATCTTAATATTCTTATTATTCTTTCACAATCTCAAAATAAACGACATCACCATCTTGTACACCTAATGCTTTCATTAATGCCTTGGACATTCCTATACCACTTTTAACTCCGCTTGGTCCGTTATTTATTGGTCCTTTTATATTTGATGTTGTTATTGCGGTTGTTCCAATTGGTTCAATTACTATTGGTGCGTTTTTTAAATTGTTTGGATTATAAAATTTAGTTTTACCTTGTACAATTAAATTAGGGTTTGCAACGTTATAATCAAATCTTAACGAATAGAAATAATTGTTAGAATCTTTAATATCGTTCCAAGTCATAGGATTTGGTGTCACAGTATTAGTATTTTGTCTTGTTATAATACTCATAGATGTGGTACCCTCTATTGGGTAATTTTGTGCACCCATACAAACAACTTGTGCTCTCAGATACTCTTTTCCATTATTTTTAACTTTTTGTATATATTTTTCACCATTCCATCCATTATATGGTACACCATATTGGGTGACACCTTGTTCATATAGGATTGTTTCGCCAGGTATGGTCTTTCCTCCTAAATCACTGGTAAATGTTAATCCGTCATTTGTTGTGAATGTTTGTTCTTTATTGTCTGCACTTGTTGTTGTAGAGTTTTGTTCTTCTTTGACTTTCGCAACCGCGGTTCTTGTAACTTTATCAAAAAGAACTCTATAACTAGCCAAAAATGAATCTTTTGGGTCGGGTAAAGATGCCATTGGTATCCTTGTTCCTTTAAAAGACGTTGTAATATTGTTATTTTTAATATTATGTGCAACTTCCGTTATCCAATATGAACCTCTAAAAAGGGGTACGTTTTTTAAATAAAAATACATTGTTGGTTGAATCATTACATTACCCATACACGTTACATCACATGTATATGATGCTTGTCTATATATGTCAAATAATCCAATATCAATTTGATTGGCACCCGCGCCACTTTCAGAACGGCCCAAATTTTCCATCACATTAAACGATTCAGTCGTGTTTCTAATTGATGTTTGGTCAAGTTGTACACTTTTAAAAATTCCTTGGTTTTGGTCACCAACACTAACTTCGAAAGCAACAACTCTATTTGATTTTAATAATTCGGTATCGCTGAATACGTTTGGGGTTGTAATAACCAATGGGCTACCTACACCGTTAAATAAATTACCACTATCATTTTTAAAGTTATACTTCTTACTAATGTCTGATAATTCCAAATGTTTTGACGTTGGTCCAACATATTGTATAATAATTTTGGGTGAGGATTCTTGATAATCAACATCCAAGAATGTACCAAACATATTTTTAGCAATCTTCTTTGAGGGTTGTTGTCTTGTTTTCAAAGAATTGTTATTACTATAGAAATTAACATACGATGGTAGTGCTCTCATGTCAAATCCTGTATTTTGGATTAACATTGATATTACACTGTATAGGTTTGCCTTATCGTTTCTTGAGTCTTCTAATGTTAATAATTTTTCTAATGAAAGATATGCAACATCTCCAATGTCTTTATTCGCCTTGTCTAAAAATAGAAACTCTTCTAATAATGTCCTTTGTCCAATTGAATTTCCTGCAACCCATTTATCATTAAAGGATTTAAAGAAATTGTATAATTCAAGTTTTAATAGTGTATCATTGTAACCATTAAAAATGGTCGTTTCGTTTGAACCTTCTTTTAGTTTTAATTTAGGAAAATTATTTTGTAATAATTGAATTAAATATGTTTCTGTTCTATCTGAAATTCCATTTAAAACATTTGTAATAATGTATTGTTGGAATTGTTCCTTAGTTGTAAACTTCGCATCTTTATATCCACCGGCAAAAATGTGAATTAATGGTCTAAATTGTAGTATATTTTCCTCATTTAATTCAATATCATTAACTTCAAAGAATCTTCTATAGTGTAAATCAACATCCTCACCAACATATAATTCAATCATGTTCTTTGTTCCACCGGCACCTGTTGTATATTGTGATGGACTATAGTTTCCACCATAATCAAATCTATTAACATTATCGATTTTGGCAAATCCATACCAAACATTTGGTACAATTTCTTTTGGATTTGCTATTGTAAGTTTAATTAAATTATTTTCACTTAAAATTTCAGAACTTACAGTTTCTAATTTTTTTAATTGTTTTGTTTTTAATGTGTCAATTAATGAATTTTTATCTGTAACGTCAGTATTTGAATCCTTATCTATAGTTGATAGAGATTGCAACAACTCTTGAAATCTTTGGTATTTTACAGTGTATTTGTTAACAACCTTTGTTTCGTTATTAACAACACCGGTAACCTCCACATCATTAAATCTTTTATATGGAATTTCTTCCTCAATTCTTTCTGATGCGAAATCTAAAAAGCACTCTTCAAAAGAATCTAAAATTTGTGGACTAAATGTTGCAATTAAGTCAGTAATTTTTCTTTTAGATGGAATTTCTAAAGAATATTGATTGTCTTTATCTTTTATTGTACCACTAAAAAACTCTGTAGTAATATCGATTACATCGTAAAATGTTCTTCCACTATCATAAGTTCTATTGTACTCATTATAATTAAAGAATGTTTTACCACTAAAATTAGTATTAATGGTTTCTTTATCATAACACCATAATACTTTAAGATTTTTTTGCTCATCTTCATAACGAGTGTTCAATCCCGCAATTTTTCCCGTGTCTGTTAAACCTGCAGATGGTAGTAGTGTATACCAATTTTTTTGACTTGTCGTTTTAGAATTATCAACAAATGATGTCCAATATCTACCATTATTACCAACTATTTGTTCAATAGTGTTTATTACACCGTTTGATACTTGTGTATTGTAATCTGTAACTCCTGAGGCCACATTGTAATGTGTGTATCCATTTACAACTTGGTGATAAATAGATTCATAGAAAGGGTGGATACCGATTACTTTGTTATTTGTATAATTCATTGTTGTGGAACCAACATTGTAAGTTAATCCACTATTATTATCAAAAAAGGTACTTCCACTTATCGGTGTTGTAACTCCCGATAATATATCAATTCCTTCGTTTAGATATTTTTTATATCTATGATACAGTGAACCCCATTTTAAAATCAAATGATATGGTACATAATGAGACGCAGCAACTTCTTTAAAAACTGTATTTAATCTTGTTCTACCTGAACCAAAATCAAATTCATCCTCTAAATCTAAAAATGGTAGTGAATTCAATAAAAGATATGCCGAACTAGCGTACTTTCCATAATTTAAACCATTACTAAAATCATTAAATAATTGTCTGTGAAAGTATGGTGTATTTAAAATTGATGCTCCACTTTCATCATTAATCTTTATTTTTTCTTCAAAAAGGTTTTTACTCTTATTTGGTTTAACCCATAATGTTGCCAATTGTGGTCCTGAAACTAAACCTTCTTTTGTGTTAACAGAAAATAAGGATTTTAAATTTAAATCATTTTCATCTAATTTAGTTTTATCTAAATAATTCAAATAATGTTCGGAATTAAACGGATACACGTGATATCTATAATTTCCATCCTTATATGAATATGATTTTAAATCGTTATTTAAATTAACAAAATCCGTATTATTTTCATTATTTTTAGTTCCCGAATAAATCGATTCAATATTGAAAGGTTTATTCTCAATATTTTTTATGTATTCAATAGTTGGTAACTTATCTTGAAAATAAGGATATCTTTCAAATGGTGAGAAACTTAACATGTATGATTCTAAAGTATCAACACCCGTTACCTGTTTTAATACACCTATAATATCGTAATCTTCTTCAAAAATAGTTTGGATGTTTTTAAATTCGTTATCCGCCAATTCTTGAATTGTTTGATTATTAAATTCCTCACTTAATATTGTATATCTACACCTTTCATATATCTCATAAAGAACCGAACTTATTGATTTGTTCGTATATGGATTATTTGTCTGTATTTGAAACGATGTACTAATCTTATTAAGATTATCAAATCTTGCGTCTGAGTCAAAAACAAACTCTATCTTACTAGAACTACCTTCATTTTTAGTTAATGAATCAACTCTTTTTGTGGTAACCGCTTGATAATTTTCTAAAAAATCAATTTCAGGCCATATAAACTTGTTATATGTCTGCAGTTTCATTTGTAAATCGGGGTCTCCGGGATACGCAATAACCTTTTGTTTATTTGCTGTTTGTTTTTTTACTTCAGGCCAAGGATATATTGATTCATTGTTTTTACTTTCATCACTATATCCTGATAATAATTTACTTCTTTCTAATCCTACTTGGAATGATTTATAATGTACTTCTTTTAATAATCTTATATATACTTCAGCATTTGCTAAAATAACCGCAAATATATTTCTAATGGTTGGGTCGAATCCGATACCTTTATCTTTACTTTTTAGTATTTGGTTCATTTTCTTCTCAACCAAGTCTTGTATTTTGTTTCTTTGTTTTACAAATTTTTCTTGAATATCAAAGATGTCTCTTAATAAACTCTGTATTGCAACAAAATATTCGTTACCATAATTTGGGTTTTCAACTACATACGATTTTATCGGTTTAATTGTGTTTGTAAAATTGATTGTTTCTTTTTTAAAATCACTTGCAGCCTTTTGAACAAAATCTTGAGCAAAAACTTTAGTACTTAATATTTTTTTAACATTATTTGTTATTATCGATTCTAAAGTATTACTTATGTCGGCACCATATAAATGCTCTGTCGATAATCGATTTATACCGTTAGCCAACCTATTATGTATAACTCCGTTAATTGTATCTACCTCAGGACCTAAAAACCTTTTTGACCATCCTTTTACTGCCGTTTCAAAATTAATAATTGCAGCTTCATATTCGGCAATACCAGCAAAAAGTTTCATATCAATCAAACTACCAAATATTTCCTTTTCCAATAATTTGTCTAAACTTCTTGCAACAACAATAACTTCTCTTAATGTTCTTGTTGGGAAATTTTGGTCGATAAGTCCCTTCTGTTTATATTCATCATAAACAGATTTTAACATTATGTAACCTTTGGATGATTTTTTAATCTTTTTTTGTTGTACACCTTTTGATTCAATAAATTTCGCGGGTTCATCAGATTCAACCATATACATATATGGTGCGTTTAGGATACCATCTAATGGTATGTCACTTAAATAAGCATATGTTGAACCAACAAAAGTTGTGGTTATTTCAAAGTTACCATTAGAATCGTTGTATCTTGAAGTAAACTTTGTCATGTGTAATCGATATCTAATCGCCTTACCATAAAATCCCTTAACTGTTAAATAAAATATTGGCCAAGGTAAATGAAAAAAAGCACCGTATGGTGAATTTTGTGGGGACTCAAACAAAGTTTTTCCCCTTACATCTATGAAATTTATCGTTATTTGTGGAATAAAGTTTCCTCCTTTAATATTGATGTTTATACTATCAATGCCGAAAGATTGTGAAGATGTGTCACCTAAATCAGATTCTCCCGTTTTTTGATTAACATATACATCTGTCCACGATGTGTCAAAATCTTTTCCGTTTGGACCTTTGTTTTGTAATATGTTTAATGTTCCTTTTGCAATTTGGGTAAGTGACGTTACTTGTCCTCCGTCCGCAGATAATACACTTCGAGGCACTAAGTCAGCCTCAAGGTTGACATACATAACAAGGTTTTCTTGCTTAATACCCCTTTCCTCTACTTTGTCACCATTTAAAACACTATTAGGGTCTATAAAAATAAGGTTGTTTACATCAACCTTAACTAATATATCTTCTCCCTCATTTATTTTATTATTCCCCATAATATAACTTATACAATTCTACACCACTTTTATAATCTTGTAATGAAACCACTAACGGAAACGGAATTCTTATATAGAAATTATTAGGTATTTCGAATTCAGTATTACCGGCTAATGGATTTGCTAACATAATTAACCAACCATATAATGGTGAATTGTAGTACTCTTGTGATAATTTATCAAGTCTATCCTTACCTTTTTTAAATTGTAAGTATTTGTCTGTTGTTTTTATTGGTAGTTCAATACCAGGCACAACTTTAAAACTACCATCTACAATAAAATCTTGGTACCTGTCGTAATATTCTCTACTCATGGTTTATAATAGTTTAAAGTTGCACCCAATGATACTTTACCGTTATTTTTTATATTCATTAATTTTGTTTTAATGGCATCATTAGTAATATAATCAACACTTGATATGGTATAGTTTATTCCTTTATCGTCTTTTTTAACCGGTGTTTTACCCAATTTAAATTTGGTTTCTGATGGTGTTACAATAAAATCATTTAATATTTCACGTACTTTTTGTGCGGTGTCTTCATTTGAAATTGTTGTATACATATTCACAATCATATCAACTTGTTCTTGTAATAATACACTTAAAAAGTCGGATACTAAATTGTTAGTCAGCGAAAGTGAATTAAAATTAACAGACGTATCTAATTTTTCGGTTAATTTTGTGTGGTTGTTTTGTATGTATGTCACAACAGATGAATATTTTCCATAAAAATCAGAACTTGTTAATCCCGATAATGTAGCTAAATTGAAAGTTGTACCTGAAATCATTCCGTCTCCTTGGTTTTCAACAATGAAATTAACTTTGTCAAAAGTGGAAATTAGTTTATTTCTTGATGACTCTAAATCAATTAGTGCTGAATTTTGAGTAAATCCATCAATAATCTCTATTAACGTATCTTTTAATGTTCCTCTTAGATTAATATTGGAATTTTCAATTGCCTCTGGTAACATCGCATTATTAAATCCTAATAAAGTTGTCATATCGTTGGAATCTATGAATGCTGACATTTTGGTTTTTAAATCATCTGCATAATATGATAAATCGGTACTTGATGGGTACACTCCTAATAATTCTATTGTTTGTGTACTTGTGTTACCGCTAACTGTATTGATTGTCAATCCTGTTGTTGTTCTATATGTTGGTAATAAAAATACACCTCCAATTTTTGTTCCATATTTTTTTACAATATCGTTATATGCTAACTGATATTTTGTAAAATATTCTTCGGTATTTTTATAAACAGAGTCTATTAGATTAAGATACGCAATATCTCCCAACGTATCTTTACTTGGTATTAGTTCACCGATATAGTCACCTTGTGAAACTTTTGGTTTATTTGTGTCGTCAGAATTTAATATGTATTCAGGTTTCTTCTGTAAATCTTCTAAGAACTCCTTTGTGAATTTATCTTTTTCTTCTCCATTTATTAATGTTGCGGTTGATTGTGCTCTTTCATCATATATTTCAGTATTTGCATAGAAATTTGATGATAAAGCGTTTTGTAATCTTTCAACCGGTCTTTCTAATCCTTGACCACCGATAAATGAAATTTGTAATTGTACATTTGCTAGCATTGGTTGTACACCAATACCTTCGGGATTTAAATCCCATGTGGCATCTTCGAATGTAATATTAACATCACGAATGATAATTTTTGAATGGTAAAAATCGCCGACTCTCAATACACAAATCGGAGGTGGACCAAATGATGTGTTTCTTGCATTTAAATCATTTTCATCTGAAACTCCTTTTATCGGTATAGTATTACCAGGTCTCACACATTGTTGTAAGAATGTTAATCTTGCATTTAATCCTTCAGGTGTTGTAGAGTGAAATGCGGGATGAAAATATTTTAATTTTTCTTTCAATGACGAAAACGCTAATGGAGAATCTTCTTCCAATTTTTTAAAATAATGACATTCTGAAAGAGTTTTCATAATAATTCTTTTCATCATATCAATTGTTGGCTTTGGTCTTACAACTTGTATTGGTGCACCATCAGGAACTGTCGTAATTTTTGGTATTTTAATCGTTTGTTGCTCACCCAGTTGTGTTTGTGTTGGTGCAGTACTAACTTTAAATTTAACACCGACTTGTCTACAATAAAACGCATTAGGTGCGTAAACTTTAAGTCCAAATGTTGTATTAATTACGGTTTTACAATCTAAATTACCATTAGGGTCGACACCTTTTAAGTTACTAATATTCTCTCCTTGACTTTTTACATTTAGCGTTAACGTTCCTTTATTACCTTGATATCCTAATTTTTCAAATGGTATTGTATATTTGTCAACCCACCCATCATCTTTTCTTTTAGTTATTTCACTTTCTGTAGGCCACCCTTGGTCAATACTAAAATTATTACCATCTTTTTCAATTTTTGAAATAATATCGGTAACAATTGAATATGCTCTTCTAACACCTAACTCTAAATTATAATCGTCATTGGCAACTTCAGATGCGGTACCTAAGATTGTAAATTCCGCACTTGATATTGTTCCACCACTAATTCCCGCTTTTAATTTTGTAAGGTTTGTATTATACTTATTGAAATTTTCTGTTAACTTGGTAAACCCCTTAGTTACTCTTTCAACTTGTTTATCTACAGTTGTTCCACTGTTTGATGCGTTTATTGTACTTCTTTCTACACCAAAAATTGTTTTAACATCTTTAACGTAGTTTGTGTTTCCACTATACGCGGGGTCTAGTAATTGTACCAACTTATTGTATGTATTTGCACTGTAAGTTGTCATCGTAATATAGTCGTTGTATATTGACGTGTACTTACTACTTGTTTTTACATCTCCTGTTGGGATATCATTATAGAAGAAGAAAGAAACATCAAACGGTTCTGGTGTTGTATTATCTCCATTTGGTTTTTCTCCTGTATTTGGTTTTGGTTGTTCTACTTCGTCGAATTGATATTTGTATTTTTGGATGGTAGTACTATCTTTACTACCATTCAAATAATCTTGTATTCTTTGAATATCGTCACCATCTAAATTTGTATATTTTTTTATTAAATCATAAAAATCTAAATCTTCACATCCAGCAAAAAACGCATTAATATAATTGTCAGCCTCTTCATCTGACATACCCTTAAAGTGTTCTCTAACCAATAAGTTTAAAATACTTGGGTGGTCAACAACTACTTTAAATCCTAATTGTCCTGTTCTTTCCGTATTTTGATACGTATATATTGGTTCGGGTCTACCTAAAAAACTATTTGATTCCCATCTAGCTTGATTTTGTTCACTAACCTTTAAATCATATGGTGGAAACCACATTACTCTACCACCATTAGGTCCTCTTTCACATGCGGGTAAATCTTGTACGGTAAATCCGGGTATTGTTGAAGTTTTCCATGCTAAGTTCTCAATAGATAACATATATTTTTTAGCAACAAAACTATTACCGCTTTGAAAAATATTTGTTGAACCGTCAAACGATTTTCGACCATTTGACATTGGTGCGTAATTCAAATTCCATACTCTACTTCCACCACCCATTACACTACCATCAAACTTTCTTAACATGTTTGTTTTTTTCATGGTGTCTGAATAATTCATGTATGAACGGTCTTTTGTCCATACTCTACAATATTCAACACCACTTTCGGTTCCTGTAAACTTATCTGTATATTTTACAGCAGAACCTCTCGATATCATTGTATCTCCATCTTTAAAAACTCTACTTGTTTGGTCAATAACGTTTGCAATGTGTGAACGCATTTCAGAACCATTTCCTGGCATTGTATTCAACAATTGCTGTGTTTTACCTAAAATAGAATCTTCTCTAAATGAATATTTTGTTGATAGAGTTTCTTCAAAAATTGTTTGTTCTTTTGAAGCATACTCCATATTTCCTTCTCCTAATTTATTTCTCGAATTTGAACTATACCACGTTAAATTACCTCCTATTGAACCACCTTCGGTAATATTTTTACTTCTGTGGAAAAGTTTTGCAGATGTTTCATCAAACATCAATGAAAGATAGTAACTACTTCTAACTTGATTGTCGTTAAAATCTCCCATTGCAAATTTCACATCATTCGCTCTATCGTCACCAATGTATGCAACGCCTCTTGGTGCTTCCGCACCTAATAATGTTTTTACCCCTTGTCCTAACTTATCAACAAATGAAAATATTTTTGATGATTGTTGTGACCTTGCACTTGTTGTATAATTTGGTGCATATCTATTGAATGTTAACGAATCATATAGTCTATTTTTTGACCCGTCACCCATATATTCAATTAATAAATCAGATGGTTTTCTTGATAATTTAGGTCTTCTTTGTATTCCAATTAACGAACCTAATACGCCTGTAACATCTTGCCAAATTTTACCCGCTTCGGTTTTTGCTTCGGGTCTGTAATTAACGGGGTTTGATGGATTACTTAAATAATCCCCCGGTATCTCAGTAAATGGTAATTGTGTGCCAGATACTGTTTGTAAAAAATCAATACCCTTACCAAGAAGAGTTTTTGCTACTGTTATTTTATTATTCGGTTCAATTAATGGTTCGCGTCCTGTAACAATATTCAATGCAGTTGCGGTGTTACCATTTAACGCGTCTAATATTCTGGCTTTACCATTTATTGTTCTATCTATATTTGATGCAATTCTTGACTGAATTGGTCCATTTCTATCATTTGAAATATAGTTAGATGCAAACTTAAATAATTCGGATTCCGTATTATATGTACCATTTGAAAAGATACTGATTAAGTTATGGTTCTCCGCGGTAAAGTATGGGTATAAATTTAAATTAGCTCTTCTTGGCAGATTAACTAAATTTTCTTTTATAAAATATTCAGTTGGTTTAAATACATTACTTGTTTTTGCAACAGATAAATCAGTTGTTCTATTTGTATCAACCGCACCTGGATTTACGTTAGCTAAGTCGCTAAGATTTTGTAGCACATAATTTGAACTAGTAAAAGACCTTGGACCATTTGGGGGTTGCAGAGTTTTTCCCAAAATGTAATCTCTAAATGTTTTAGTTCTATTAAAATCTAAATAACTTGGCATTAGTTCTTTTTATATTATAAATAGATTTGTTTATCTTTTAACCGCCACATCTGGTGATGTATATTCATTTTTTTCCGAAGTATAAAAATCACTAAATATACTTGGGTCTTTAACAACTTCTCTTCTCCATCCGTCCATCAATGTTGCACCACCTTTAATATCGTGAGTTACAGTAACATTTACGTTTTTGTTTGATTGAGCGGTCGTAGCGTCCATTTGTTTTTTAGCCTCTTCTGCGGCAATTTGTTTTGCTTTATCTTCAGTTAATGTTGCTGTTGGTGATTCTATTTTACCTCTTTGACTATAATCAGGGACACCACTTACAATATCTCTTAATGCACTATTAACACCTTCAGCGACTTTTGGTGCTAATTCTTGTGTTGCATCCGCATAAGTTTTTAAATTGATTCCCATTTTGTCGGCCAATTCTTTAACCGCTCTTGTACCTGTTAATGCAACTGATTTTACTAAAAAAGAAAGGTCTCTTCTAATATTCTCAATGTCAGATGCTTGATTTCTAACAATTTGATTTGTTGATAATTCCTTAAACTCGTCTCTATATTGTAATAATGTTTGTGCTTGAGTATCTGTCAATCTATCAACAGAAACTTCTTGTAATCCGTTAAATGCTTCTTGTAATTTCTTAGAACCTGAAATATCGATGGTCATTTTACCATCTTTCATTTGTGATAAGTTTGTAAGGAATTCTTTATCCTCGTCTTGAATACCAAGACCACTTAACATTTCTTTAGCCGATAATCTTTCTTGAGTTGCAATTGCGGTTTTTGATAACTCTTTATAATCCATTCCTAATGCCGCAGCCATTTCTCTAACTCTTCTCAAGTTGACACCTGTAACTTCAAATCTACCTTGTTCTTGATTATATGTTGCAAGTGAACCGGCCGCATTAATAATTGCATCCTGTAATCCTTCAACATTGTTAGTTGCCATATACATTAACTTAAGCGGGTCATTGAAATCTCCTATTGCACCACCTAATACTTGTAAATTCGCAGCAACGTCTAACGCCTTTTCAGGTGTGAATACCGCTTCCGCAACTTGAGCGACTGATTCCATACTAAGTTTGAACTCGATTGATTTTTGAACCATTCTTGTTAAACCATCGATACCTTTTTGAAAACCATATTGATTTAACAACCCTATATTTGTTTTTAAACCTTCAGCAACTTTTTGTGAATTTAAACCTAATGTCAATGAACCTTTTCCCGCTCTTTCGACTGAATCAATAGTACCCTTGGTTCCGATTCCAACTTTTTCAAATTCAGGTACCATTTCAACTAATTTTGACATATTACCCACAAAAGCCTGACCCACAAGCCCTGCCCTCTCAAATGTCTCTTGATTTACAATATTAAATCTACCCGTATTTTGAAGTAGGGATTTTGCACTTTCGGCTAATGTTTCATACGTTACACCTAATTGCGCCAATCTTGGACCCGCCGCCTCTATTTCAGTTCTATAATCTCTTGATAATTGTCCTGTTAAACCGGTACTCCTATTAATATCCTCTAATAATCTTTTTTGATTTTGATATTCAGCGGTTATTTGACCGTATCCAGCTTGTAAAATATTTTCAGCCATTTTATCCGGACTTAAGAATCCAGAATCATCTCTAATCAAACTCATAGCATTACTAGAAGTAACACTCTCACTAATTTCTTTGTAATATCCACCCGATTCTTGTGACTTTAACGCCGCTTCCGCCCCCTCAAATAAACTCTTTGATTTTGGGGTTGGGGGTGTTCCTCTTTTAAGTCCTGATGAATATGATTGATAGTCTTCCGCCGCTCTTTGATTAATTCTAGCAAGTTCACCAGCAGAATTTGGGTCTAATGGTGGATTTAAATCTTTATAAATTGTTAGGAATCTCGGCCAGTCTCCTTTTAACGCTGCAGCCTCTAAATCCGTTGTAGTGTATTGTGCCATATAACATAAATAGATTAATCACCATTTTTCATTTCTATAATGTATGAAATATAGTACCTTCTTATGTATACAGGCATAGTTAGGATATCGTTGTATGAATATCCTTCTTTAACCAAAAAATGAATTTCTGATAATTGATTTTTCTTATATTCCGTAGAAAGGGCGAAAAAAGTCAACCCCAAACCCAATTCTAAATTGGATTTCTTCTCCTGACGGGGTTTTTGCTGTTTGTGTTAAGTCTAATCCGGGTTTGTTGTCGGATACATATTTTCTAAAATCTTGGGAATCTTTAATTGGCATAGTTTCGATAAAATTCCTAATATTCATTGGGTCTTTATTCCCTTCAATTGATTTTATCATCATTTCAAGTCTTTTGGTAATAATCGGAGCAACTCCAATACCATTCCAAGATTTATTTAATTCATCGATTTCTTTTTCTTGTTTTTGATTTAAAAATTTGAATGTAATATTGATATTTGATTTTTCCATTCTATATGGATATTCCCCATTAATATCAGGTTCCAATGTGAATGGTTTAAAATCTAAAGAACTCAAATCAACCTTTACGTCAAATTCTTGATTTGTTTTTTGGTCAACAAGAGTAATCGTATATTCTGAACCAAACGCAGTGTTTCTTAAAAATATTAAAATAGCTTCTTTATCTTCATCAACAATGTCATCAACATTGATGTCTTTATCTAATATTTTTCTTTTTAAAAGTTCAGTAACAATCTGTGATGTTTGAATTAAATTGGGTGAGGCTAATATATTTTCGTCTGCAGCCGTTAGATACGCTACTCTTAATGATTTTTTATTGTTTGGATAATGAATACCTCTACTTGGTAATTCAACAACATCGTAAGCAATTCTTGGGTCAATTCTAAGTTCTTCCATAGTATAAGTGTACACTATAACTACAATAAAGTAAAGTTTTCACAAAAATAAATCCGGTAACCTATTAGACAGATTTACTAATTTGGTTACCGGATTAAAAAAATAAAATTAAAAAATTAGTATACTTGTATACAACGGTCCATTCTCAAGTTACATACGATATTTGCAATATCATCTCTTGAGTAATCTAATTCACCGAAGTCAAGACCTGTAATAAATGTTCCTTGAAGAATCCATTTTTCAATTACAACTCCTGTTGGGTCTAACATTTCTAATTCAATGTCTTTTTTATAACCTGCAGCGTATCCCATACGACCTGTTACTGATTCTGCGTGTAAACGGAACCATTCCATTAAAGCTTGTGATGCTGAAGGACCGATTGGGTCTCTAAATGTTACTCTTATCTCTTCCCATTCGAATCTACCCGCCACATATGTTGAAGTATTTAAGAAAGGAATTTCAGTTGATTTGATTTTTGCCTTAGGTCTAGCCGCTGAACTAACAAACCACTCGTTAATCCCCAATGATGATGGGAAACGAACGATAAATCTATTCTGTCTTTTTGGTTCATACGGAACCGGCATTTTCATTAGTAAATCTGCCATTTTGTGTTAATTAATTTTTTTAGTTATTTTACTTCTTATAAATATATCTTAAATAGAAAAATAAATTAATTATCGGTCGCTACTTGAATTTATAAATTATTTTTCGTAGTTTTTTACAAACCCCAGTATAACTAGTTCCAGTATTAATTAATTTTTTCTAGTTTATTTTATTATTGCAATAAATACTAGAATATACTAGTTCCAGAATTCTGGGTGTTCCACGTGGAACATTCCACCAATAAAAGGTGTTTATATAAAAAAGGGTCCCAAACAGGACCCTTCTTATTTTATTCTCCTTTTAGATTAGATATTCTCAAATGATGCTCCTGTTGGAGTAATTACGAATTCCAAATCAATGAATTCAAGAGAACGAGTAGGTTTAACATAAATCTTACCTCTCAATGTATTTGCATCGATATCTTCAGGGTCGTTAGAAACGGTAACCTTAAATTCGTACAAACCTCTTTCCTTTTTAATTGACTCAAGAATCGGATTTACCAATCTCAAGAACTCTTGTCTTACTTGTTCGTCATTTTGTTCGAACAATAGTCTTACCGCAACGGCTGAAATTAACTTTCTTGCTCTTAATAGTAATCTTCTTACGTTGATTCTGTCAAGTGCAGATTCTCTAACTTGAAGAGTTTTGTTACCCCAAATGATAGTTCCTGTATCAGAGAATGTTGCAATTGGGTTAATTCTATTCTTGTAAAGAGTGTCTCTTTCGTCTAATGTTAATTTTTTCTTAGCTTTGATTGCGTTTACCAAACCTCTTGAGTAACCCGCCACCGCGAACCAAGGATAAGAAACATTGTCAGTTAAGGCGATATTCTTCAATACCTCACCTGTTGGTGGAATATAAAGTTGAGTTGCATTATCTGTATCTCTTACTTGAATCCAAGGCCAGTAAGTCGCCGAGTAGTTAGAATCGATAGCTAAATCATCAAGATATCCTGATACGGTATCTGAGTCATCAACATTTGGTGCTGACATGATATATAATGAATCCGCTCTATCGTTTTCAACCATATCAATTGCTTGATTAGTTAAAGAACTGTGGTCGTACCAGTTAATACCAGGTGTTGCAAATACGTTGATGTCTACCGCCTCAGGGTTTGCGAATGTATTAATACCATCTAAGTATGCGTAATAATCTGAATTACCTGAACTTGTACTAAATACACCACCATTTGTAGTGTTACCTGATGTATACGTTGCTTTACCAAAGATAAATTGGTCACCAAATGTTCTAGTTTGTCTATAAATGTCCCATCCATCAAATCCACCACATACCGCGAATGTAAACTTACGGAAATTGATATTGTCTAATTTACCTTTACTTGTTCCCTCTAAATCGTATGGTGTTGTTTCGTATGTTGTACCTGTAATTGATGATGCGTTTGTTGACAAGTGGAATCCTTTTGTTACTCCATTGTTTGATGTTCCTTTAAATTTAAATAAATCTGCATCATATTTAAATCCTTCTTGACTTGATAAACCTAAAGATACTCTCTTTACTTTATCACCACTAGACGTTAAACCTGAATACGCAGCAACTGTTGAACCTGAATAAATTAAATTACCAGCATCAAAATATTTTGTTTTGTAAACTAAACTACCTAAAGTTGTTGAACCTGATAATGTTGTAGATGTAAATCCTTTAAATCCGGCAGGAAACGCATCTGTTGGGTGATTTGCGGTCATACTTAACATGATATACTTTGAACGTAATTCATATTCACCATCAGAAGTACCCACTTTTCTAGCCACGTATCCAGGTAAATCAGGATTCATAGAACATCTTGTGAATTTTTCAAGTACAACTTGATTTTCATCTGTATCTTCGAAATCACGTATAATAATGTCAAACTCTGCGGTATCTAAATTAATATTTTGTACTGTAATTTTTATTTGTGTGTTTGAAGCATCGCCATCTGAAATTGTGATAACTTGGAATAAATCTGAAACTTGTCCACCACGAACTTCAGAAACTACTGTTGGAGATGCTGCAGTATCCCATCCAGTTAAGTGACTATTCCCCTCAAGATTGTAAACCGGAGTTAAACTTAAACCAGTAACATTTCCCATTCTATATGCTGAATCAAGGAAATTTGGGTATACCTCATGAACATATAATGGGTAATCACTTTTATTTTTATCAAAAGGACTCGTTCCTAACACCTTAGAGATATACTTTGTAGATGTTGGGTTTAAAGAACATGTAAAAGATTTAGCACCACCTGTCGATCCTGTCACATTTATTGTGAATTCCGCGAATGGATTTTCTTTGACCCCCGTATCTGATAATGTGAAACTTGTGTTTCCCGTAACTTCATAAACCAATTGTTGACTTGCGTTGTATGAACCTCTTGACCTTAATGATACCACCACGATATCAGTATACCCTGATGTACCTA
>JACCDO010046730.1_pt1 | contig 52560 bp, 58 predicted proteins | sample 7446101 | NCBI WGS metagenome assembly JACCDO01 (sample SAMN15323440, study PRJNA562643) | freshwater metagenome | isolation source: river surface water | place: USA:Blue River Watershed | collected 2017-08-16 | reverse complement strand
TTCAGAATAAACTCGTAGCCGAATTCCATGCGGCTCTGGACCGCCGGCATGGCTCCGCACATGAGGCGCTGCATCTCACCCGCCTCAAGAGGCTGGCGGGACGGCAAGTAGATGACCGTTCCACGCACATCCTTGCCACGCCGGCCCGCTCGTCCCGCCATCTGAATATACTCGTCCGTGTAGACGGCCCGCAAGCCGCTCTCATCATGCTTCTTCAAATCTGTAAAGACAACCGTGCGGGTCGGCATATTGATACCAACTGCGAAGGTCTCCGTGCAGAAGAGAGTGCGCACGTAGCCCTTGCCGAAGAGAATTTCCACCATCTCTTTTAGGACCGGCAGGAGGCCGCTGTGGTGGAATGCGACGCCTCGCAGCAGGAGCTCACGCAGAGTCCAATACTGTGCAGTTCCCTCTAATTGGGTTTTTAGGGTGCGGAGATGGTAGTCGATGATATTGGCGACAGCCGCGGAGTCGCTGCTATCAATGAGGGCGCCCTGGACGGCGGCCGCATATCGCTCACAGTCTGCGCGGCTGAAGGAGAAGAAGAGGGCAGGTAGGAGGTCCTTGGTCCGCAGGCTATCGATGCAGACATTGAGCTGGTGGATGAAGGAGGTTGTGTGGAACTTGCCGGCAGTTGCAGGGAGGGCGAGCACGGTGCTCTGATTGCCTGCGGCAGCGGCCGCCTTCGCCGCCGTCACATCCCCCTTGCGCCCCTTGGCAGCTGCCTCGAAATCGCGCTCCTTCTTGCGGTCGGCCGCCTTACAGTCCAGCCAGCGCCTATATGCATTTCCGTCATATATCTCGGAGCCAGCTGCGCCAGTTGCCATAATTTCAGTTAGGGAGAGCTCGGTGCCATCGACGCGGGCGGCGTAGTGGGTGAGAGGGACGACGCGGTGTTTGGTTGCAATTAGGGAGATTGGTTGCTGGCGCAGATTGCTGAGCCAGGATGCGAAGAGGTCGGGTCGGTCAATGGTGGCGGAAAGGAGAATGAGGCTGACGGAGCGCGGCAGCAGAATGAGAGTCTGCTCCCAGACCTTCCCGCGCTCCTTATTGTTGATATAGTGGCACTCGTCGAAGATGACGGCGTCGAGGCGGTCGAGCGACAGCGAGGCAGTTAGGCCTATGTGCTCGGTGAGTGTGCCCTGTTTGAAGAGGAGGTTCTGGAGAATCTCGGTGGTCATGATGACAACATCGGCATCGGGCATGAATTTGATGTCGCCTGTCATGATGCCGACGCGGTGGCTGGGGAATTGTTTGGTGAGGTCTGCGAATTTCTGGTTGCTGAGGGACTTGATGGGAGTGGTGTAGAAGACACGCTTGCCGCGCCTCAGGCTCTCGGCAATCTGGTATTCGCCGACGAGGGTCTTCCCTGAGCCCGTCTTCGCAGTGACGAGCACATTCTCATGTCGGCTAATTGCGTCGATTGCCCAGAGCTGGAAGGGGTCGAGGGAATATGGATAGGTGATTGCAGGGTCGGCTGGCAGGGCTGGAGCAGCAGAGCCGCTGCAGATTCGCAGATAGGGGCTTGTTGCAGTCGCAGACATCTTGGTGTTGGCTTGTGGTTGCAATCAAAAAGTCGCAGACGCAGATTCAAGTTTTCCACACACCCTAATTGCTATACTCATACACTGTATGAAAACTCTCTTTTGTTACCAACACATCGTTCGTAATTTTATCAGCGGCCCTATTGTATTCCCTGCGCACATGCCTAATTGCCACATATTCGAATTTGCTGGCAATAAGTGCCTTTATTTTTGTATGAATATCTTTCAACTCTGCGTTATTTATTTTCCAGGTGCCGCAGACTTGGTTGATGACGAGTTGGGAGTCGCCTTCAATTAGGAGGGCCTTGATTCCCTCTTCTGCGGCTGCTTGGAGGCCAATTAGGAGTGCGGTGTATTCTGCGTAATTGTTGGTGGCATGTCCTATATATTCTCCGCGCTCGATGAGGAGCTGCTTCTGCTGCTGCTGCTGCGCTTGCAGGTAGATGACTGCGCCTGCAGTTGCCTCGCCAGGGTTGGGGGCTGCGAGGCCATCGAACTGCAGGAGGTGGCGGACGCTGGTCGCATCAGCGCCTATGCTACTCTTACACACCCTAAATGCAGATGCAGATGCAGATGCCATGTTGTTGCTTTTCTAAGTGAGGGAACTTCTCATCAATTTTAGGGGTTGCCTGGCCAATTTATTTTCATTTAGGCAGGGTAGAAATGCAGGCAGCAGTCGCAGTATTCCAGGGACCGAAAGTTAAGGGAGAGGCAGTCGCCATGCCTGCAGGCAGCAGGGGGTGCAAGTTGCAGGTGAAAATCACAGAGTTGCCGGCAGGGAAACATGGATTCCATATTCATACTGCAGGCGATTTGCGCGGCGAGGGCTGTAAGGGGGCCTGTGCGCACTTCCACAAAGGTCCTGAGGCGCGCCATGGAGGCCCCCCACTCTATGGGACGGGGCTACCACAGCGTGAGAGGCACACAGGGGACTTGGGAAATATTTTTCTAGGGGACAAGGGAGAGCCTTTTGAGTTTACATATGTGCTGCCGAATGTGCGGCCAGAGGAGCTCTGGGGTCGGTCCCTCATTGTCCACGCGGACCCCGACGACCTTGGCTTGGGAGAGCATGAGGATTCTGCGACGACTGGGCATTCTGGGGCGCGCATTGGATGCGCCATCTTCGGCCGCGCCCTTGGCTGCCCCACAGCATCTGCGTCTGCGAAAACACGCCGTCGACGCAGGCATTAAGAGCGCCGCTGCTTCTTCCTCCTAATTGTTCGTTTCTTGGGGTAGCGGCGGCGACCTCCCTGCAGGGCAGCAGGGTTGTCAGGGTCTTCATTTACAGGTGCTTGTTGTGCAGCATTTGCTAGTGCATTTATATTGGGATTGGGTGCTCGTGCATCTGCATCTGTGACTGGCAGACCTGCATCTGCAACTGGTAGACCTGCAACAGGCGGCAGAGCAGGTCCAGCCCCACCTGCGCCTGCGGCAGCTGCAGGTGCCATCTGCAGATACTTCTTGCTACTACTCTCTTCACAGAGTCGTGTAGCTAGCCCCTTAAATTTAGCAGCAAATTCGGTGTCATACAGTGGCATTGCTTTAATAAACTCCATTTCAGCGGCAGTTAGAGGTGTTTGGAATTGTGGGTCGACATGTCTAGAGCCAAATTCATATAGATGCCCGCCAACACCACCTGATTGACCTAGTGTTAACATATGAACCTGTCCATAATTATCAGCAATATATACATGATAATAATATCGGCGGTTATTTAAATAATCCTGTTCATAATATGCAAGTTTACCTGTAATATGAATAAAGTATCTATCGGGAGTTGGTGCCCAGAATTTATAACTTAAAATAGTGCGAGGTTTTTGTTGACGCCCTCCAATACCCACGGTCGAACGCGTTGAACTTAACACCGCACCGAGTGCTTCTTCAAACTCATCTTTACTCAATTCCCCAGGCCTTAATGCGGCAGCGGCACCAGCAGCAGCAGCGGCACCAGCAGCAGCAGCGGCCATTCTACTGAACGCGCCGATAATAAACTGCCGCTGCCGCTGCTGCCGCCGCAACCAGCCTAATAAATTTCCCCAACCAATTCTAAATGGACGCATCAAACAAGCAGGTCCTCGTCATCGGCAGCGGGCCCATACCCGACCTCCCCTCCTTCGATGCCATCCGCACATATCCCAGCGAACTCCTAAATGCCGTCGAGGACTACGCCCATCAAGTTGAAACCACGCTCCTCTACATTTACCCTGGCCCCCTGGCCCCTTGGTCCGAAATACATGCAGCAATTCTTGCCGGATTTCCTGTATGTATCCCTGTAACTACCGACGTCCTTTCAGCGGCTGCAACCGCCACATCCGATTTCGTCACATTCTCCCACGCCATATTTTTATATCCCATGCTGCGCGGTCTCATATATGCAGATAGCCGCGAAGCCCTCCTTCAGCCGCCCTCCACACTCCTAAAAGACTGTATAGTGGCCCCCTCGCACATGTATTTTGAAATGAATGCATATCATGATTTCACACGTGAGGAAATCCATCATATTTAGCCAAGGCGCCTAGGCACCTCTATATGCAATCATGAGTGCCCGAAAATCTGCGTCCAAATCCCGTGCACTTGTCAAGTTAATCTTATCACGGTCCGTGCGAATATGAAGAATCCAGAGCTTTGCAGGCCCCTCTGCCCTCCTCTCTAATTGCAGAAACTGGATAGTCCGATACGGGAAAAAATATTGGCGTGCCCCCGAGCTTATCTCTACGCCCGCAGGATAGGGCCGAATCTCTAATTGCGGCTGCTGTTGCTGCGCCGCAGGCGCAGGCGCCTCTGCTGGTGAAATTTCTACAGACATTGATAGTCGGCTCCAACCACGTTATTTTTATAATGCATAATTAGTTTAAGTATGAATAATGCAACACGATTGTTTGTATTATTTGCATTATTATTTTGCATTATTGCAATCGGAACATTTATAAATAAATATAAACAAGAACAATTTGAAGATTCACCTATTCGGGTGTATTTTGACGGATTTTGGCCAGGTTTCAATGAAGATTCTAAAAAACCGTTCTTAGAAATTGCTAAAATTGTGTTCAATCAAAATTGCGTCAGTGGAAATGAAAATGACAGCAGTGTTATCATTCAATCAGTATTTGGCGCAGATAAAGAAAAAGCTAAAAAATTTAAATATAAAATTTTTCATACTGGCGAAAATTATAAAAATGAAGATATAAATGCATACGATATTTTATTAGCTGGCGAGGAAACCAACGGAAAATATATAAGTTTTCCATTATTTTTATTATATTTATCTCCAGAAGATATATCAAAATATCAACAATATACTCCTCCTCGCACAACAGTTCCAGAGAAAGATGTGATAACAATTATAAGTAATAGTGGAGGTAATATTCGCAATACATTTTTAGAAGAGCTTGAGAAACATTTTGAAGTATCATATGGAGGTGGTTATAAAAATAATATAGGTGGTCGATTACCTCATAAACAAGGGACACCAGAATATAATGAATTTGTTGGTAAATATAAATTTATTATTACAATGGAGAATTCTGAAGCACCTCATTATATTACAGAGAAAATATTGCAAGGGTTTGGTGCTCAAATAATTCCTATATATTGGGGTGGAAATGCAGTGCATAACTATTTTAATAAGGACCGTTTTATACATTTAAAAGATAGCACTCCAGAATCAATGCAGGATGTTATTTCAAAAATGAAATTCCTCAAAGAAAATCCTGATAAATGGCTTGAAATGGTGAATAAACCTATATTTACTGGGCCTAATAATACACTTTCATATAAATTAGAGAATGTTGCATTTAAAATAAAAGAGAAATTAGGTCTCTGAAAAATCTGCGAACTCGAACAAATCTGCAGTTAGGAAGTGTGCAGGCAGATAGTCGGAGCAGACGCCGGCATTCACTCTGCCAAACACGGCTGCAGCAGCGGCAGCTGCAGTCGCAGACCGCTCAGGCAGGACGCAGATGGACTGCGGTCCTGCCCATTTCCCTGGATAACACCACGGCTCGCATGCACTGGTCAAGGTCGCCTCATCACTGTCATGCACAAAGAATCTGCAACGCCGGCCAACCTGCTCACACATCCAAGCGAGCGCAGGCAGATTCTTGCAATGCACCCAGGCCCTCTCTGCCTGCAGGAAGAAGTCTGCATTCGCCAAGGGCTGCCGCTCTGCAGCCGACCAATCATGTCCCAAATACACCTGCCCATCAACCACCCATATATCGAGCTCAACTCCCCAGCCCTCTGCAAGGCGGGTCTTCAGAGTCGCCTCGCAGTTCTCCACAGCTGCCGAGGGGCCTGACGAGAGGCCGCGGTGCAGAATCCAGTGGGCCGGCCCTGCAGGCCATGATGCAATTAGGCGTGGATTAGCGGTAGCGGCCGCAGCATCAGCCGCCGCTCCTTGCAGCCAGGTCCCATATCCATAATACCATCGCCGCACCTGCAACTCTCCTAATTGCCGCCCTTCAAATGCAGCCACCAGCCTGTCAAGTGCCGTTACTTGGCAGGCTGTAGGCTCCTCCCTAAAACGTAGCAGGGTCGCATGGCAAATATCCTGTGGATGTGGCTCAACCACGCGGAAGTGCCGGCGAAACTCGTCCCGCAGCCGATTAACATCCCAGCTCGGATAACCGGCCAAAAAGAGTCCATAGCGCGTTCGCACAATACCCCTAAATGTTATATGAATCGGCGGATAACGACCAATTAGGTCGGCGACTAGGCGTGCCTCGTTGCGCTCATCAGCTCCTACGCGTGTCTCCACAGGAAATGTCTGCAGCTGAAAGAGCGTCCAATGAAGGGCCGCCGGCGCCTCAGCCGCAGGTTCAAATATATATGCTGCGCTGCCAAATGCGGTCCCTAATTGTTCATATAGGTCCACCATTGCGTCATTTAGGACGAAGTCGTAGCCGCTGGCCCAGATTGCTTTGCAATGGCCGGCGAAGCTCGGTTGTGCGGTCGGCACTGCATTGCGCTGGTCGATATCTTTGTATACTCTCTCTAATTGCTGGTTATAGGGCACACAAGACATTATTTGAAATTGCTGAGAAAATATTCATAGTCTTTTGGCACACCGAGGCCCCACATTTTCTTGCAGTTATGGACTCGTATGCGGCTCTCAGTGACTGGCATGTGATTGTAGACGGGGCATACGTAGAATTCGCCGTTGACGCGGACATTGGCTGCAATCATTGCATCTGCGGCTGCGACAAATGCGGAGCCGCGTGACCATCCATAAATGCCGGTTGTTGCCAAATTACTGATGACCTTCTTCTCTGCGACTTCCACCACCTTCCTATCTGCGTCGAGGCGGGCGTAGGACCATCGGACATCGCTCAGGTCGGGCTGAACAAATGTCGAGATAACCCCGTCGAACCCTGGATGTAGGAGGGACAAGTAGAAATTCTCGGCATCCCATTCGAGGAACTGGTCGGAATTTGCAATTACAAGGGGCGCATCTGTGTTGATAATATCTCGAATTGTAAGGACGGTGCAGGCGGCGCCTTCAGTTAGGCCAGGGACTGTATGGATTTTGATGCCTTTGTCGGATTCGAAGAGTGGTGCCTGCTCTTCACGGACGAGGACATGGACGTCGAAATGTGCCGCCCATTTTGCGGGTATCATGTTATCGATGACCCACCGATACATAGGTTTGCCGAAGACGGGCAGGAACGGTTTTGGGATAGTGTAGCCCTCCTTTTGGAAGCGTGAGCCGAGGCCTGCCATGGGAATGACGAGGTTGATTTTGGCTGGTAGGGCGGGATATGGGCAGATGCCGCAGCCGCAAATTGCCTTCAGGAACTCCTCTGTAATATCCTGGGCATTCACGACAGGAATGACGTGCACACCTGCCGCCTCCGCTGCCTGGCGGCCAACCGCGCTGTCCTCGAAGATGATACAATCTTCCGCACCCACCCCTAATTGCTCCATCGCCTTCAAATATATTTCAGGACTTGGCTTCGGCAGCTTCACATCCTCATTTGATAGAATAACATCGAAGATGTCAGCAATTGCTAGGCGCCGCAGACTCTTCATAACTGTGGACTTGATACTATTTGAGCAGACGGCCAGTTTATAGCCGGCGCCGGCCGCCCAAAGAAGAGCCCGTGTCGTCGCAGTGTAAACTGGCTCCGTGTCTAATAGGCGGTCAGTTAGGGACTGTTTCGCTGCAAATATAGTATCAGTTAGGGAATCCGGTGCAGTTATTGAGAATATTTTATAGCATATAGCAATTTTAGAGCGGGTCGACCGTGCCTCCAAATAGAGTGCGTGGAATGCATGGTCAATTGTGTGGGCCGGGCATGCACCGTTCCATGCCTCTATAAATGCACGCTCATGGAGGTTGGCAAAGTCGACAAGGACCCCATCAAGGTCAAATAGGAGCGCTTTTGGCGACATTTAGAGATGCTCTAGGAAATAATTACGATTTTGAAACATAATGTTAGTAACTTCATATGTATTGGTCTAAAAATGGGCAGAGTTAAATTTGGTTATGTAGTTATTTATGTATATTTTAATTATACATAACTATCTAGAAATGAATACTGACCGTAGTGCAACTTCATATGCCAGGCGTCTGGCATCTCGTGCAATTAGTATTTATCATAATAATGCACGTGCAAGTGTAAATGCTGGTCAGAAAGTTGCTCAATATGGGACATCTAGTGATTATACTGCATCAATTGTTACCTATGTAGATAATGGTAATGCAGCAATTGTGGAAGCGGCGGCGGCTGCAGCTGCTGCGGCTGCAGTAGTGCCTGTGCTTGCATCTGAGTCTGGGGCTGGGTCTGGGGCTGGGGCTGGGTCTGAGCCTGAGCCTGAGCCTGAGCCTGAGCCCGGCCCTGCACCCGAGATTGCATTTATACCGACAACATGGGTTGATGCAAGTGGTGTCGATTTCAGCTCTAGCGGCCAGGCAGTCGCATATGGCAATGGTAAGTGGATTGCAGTTGGCGCAGATAGCACAAATACAATTAAGGCATCAACTGACGGTGTTACTTGGACGGATGTTGATAATCAAATGCCTAGTAGTGGTGGCGGTGGTGCAGGTGTATATGGAGTCGCCACGGATGGCTCTGGTAATTGGGTGGCCGTTGGTAATAAAAATACAGCAGCCGGCGCAATTACTATTCTGTTCTCGTCTGATAATGGTGTAACATGGCTTTCCAATTCTGCATATGATTCTGGATTTAATCAGCCAAATGGGTCAACTGATAGAGGATGGGATGTTACATATGCAAATGGTCTCTGGATAGCTGTTGGACATTATGGACAAACACCAATTCAATGGGAACGAAATGTTAAAATTGCAACAACGTTTGACCCTGTAACAGGCCCTAATTGGTCTTCCTCTCCTCCTGGATATGGTAATGCACCTGTATTTGGTGTTTCAAATCCAGCAATGTGTGCTGCGTATGGCAACGGAGTATGGTGCATCGGTGGTCAGGATATGAATGCTACAGCAAAGGGCTCTATTTTCTATTCGACAAATGCTGGAACTAGCTGGACAAAGGCGACTAACTCATTTAGGGGCCAGTGTATGGGAATTGATACAGATGGTGCTGGTAATTGGGTCGCGGTCGGCATGCGCTATTTTACAGGCGGCTCATATGTTGATGCGAAACCAATCAAGTATTCGAGTGATAATGGCCTAACATGGACGGATACAACTACTGCGACTGGCAGTTTATTTACATCAGGTTACTCTGTGAAATATATGCAGACATCTAGCGGCGGTGTATGGGTCGCAACTGGCTCTGGAAACTCACAGACAATCTTATATTCAACCGATAATGGTGTTACATGGAGTGCAGCGGGCTCGAATCGATTTGCGAACAATAGCTATGATATCTATTATGGAGGAGATAGATGGGTCGCCGTTGGCGATGGCGGCTCTGGAAGTATCAAATATAGTATTGCGTAGTATTTTCTAGCATATAAATAGTATGACAAAATGTATTGTATAAGCCCTCTAACTGATTACGATTTGCCGGCCGTCGAGGCCATTTTTATGGACACATTTCCGCGAACAGATGATGCGGATTTCAACGTGGCATGGAGGACGAAGGAATGCAACTACAGCTTGGGCTTATATTATAAGGCCACGCTAGTTGGTTTCGCGATCACATGCAAGGATTCGGCAGCCGCTGCAGCCGCGCGCCTCTGGTTCATCGCCGTTGCCGCAGACCATAGGTCTGGAGGCACAGGCACACAACTCCTAACTGCGGTTATTTCGGCAGTTCAGCGTGACTACCGTCGCCTCGTTCTAACACCCGATAATAGTGAACGGATTATTAATTGGTATAAACGACACGGGTTCCAAATTACAAAAACTATGCCATTCGTGCATCGCGATATCCCGACATGTTGGATGGAGCTGGACACCTCAGAGCCCTCTTCACCATCCTCTCTCGCCAGCACAGAAACTGCGTCTGTGCGGTCCTCCAGCATGGATGAGCTGGAAATTTGAAATTGCTGCGCCAGTCAGGCGGTTCCCAATAGATATATAAATGCATTACATTACATTCCTATATTTATTAATTAGCGCGTTTGCGGCGGCTGCCGCACCGTCCGCAATGCCAAATCCATTCCCAAGCCTTCCTGCAGCGGCTCATTGGGTCGATTCAGCTGATAAATTTATATGGAAAAAGAGCCTTGGTGCAGCCCTAACTGGTCACCCTGTCAATAATTCAAGTAAAAAATACCTCCGTGGTGCTTATAAATCCCCTGCATATCATGATTTAATTATGGCCGCTCCTATACAGCATATTAATGACCCAAAGGCAATGGGGATTAATCGTGCAATTAGGAGGGGTTTATACTAAAGCTTTTGTCGCTTGTCGCTTGTCGCCTAATTGAATTTTTTATCTACATGGCGCGTGTAGCGCATCTCATTAGGCCCAACGAGCTTTGTAATAAGCTTGAGCCCATCATTTGCCGAGAAGCGCGAGAAATCCTCATTCCAAATATTAATCACATTGAACCCACGCTTGGGTGAAATTGTCACACCCATCAGCTTGTTATCTGCTTCCTCTGCAACGGTCTCAGTCATTGCCCCAATCACATACTTGTGAAAGATGTCGGCGGCGTCCTTGCGGTCAATTCGCAGGCTGTAGCCACCGCCGCGGATATTTAGCTTATTTTCCCAAAGGGGTGGTGCAGGGTCACGCATGATGAAGAAGAACCCATTTAGGAGTGTGTCATCACCAATGGCATCCATAATTGTCCAATAATCGAGCCACTTCTTAATTGTTCCTACATGTTGATATGTTGATGGGGTCCACTTGTTCTCCTTAGGAGAATGATACCAAAGTGACCAGGAGCCTGATGGAATTGCGTCTGTCGGATTCATTGTGGGGATATGGCTTGTCATCCCCTCCCTAACTGACTTGAGCAAATCAAATTTTAGGTGCTAGACGCTGGCGGCACATCTGCGCCATTATCTGCTTTTAGGGGTGCTGTATCCTTCGGGCTAGATGTCTCTTCGGCGTCCTGAGAGGCCTCCTCAGAGCCAGTGCCCTCGGTGCCCTCGGTGCCCTCCTCACCCGTCTCCTGTTCGCCAGTGCTGTCCTCCTCAGAGGCTTCCTCGCTCTCCTCAGAGCCGCCCTCTTCCTCCTCAGAGCTGCCCTCTTCCTCCTCAGAGCCGCCCTCTTCCTCCTCAGAGCTACCCTCTTCCTCCTCAGAGCCCTCCTCAGAGGCTTCCTCGCCCTCCTCAGAGCTGCCCTCTTCCTCCTCACTGCCATCCTCTTCCTCGCCCCCCTGAGAGCCCTCATCAGACTCGCTGCTCTCACTTTCAGACAGAGGGATATCAATATCAAAAAGGCGCCCATACACCCGCACATCATCTACACGTCGCAGAATAACAGGGATTGTATAATCGTTGCAATCAGACCCCATGATTACAAAATAGGACCGCCGCAGCTCATCCGCAGTAAACCAGCGATGCATCTGCATACACCACATGTTGAGAAGCTGTGCAGGTAGAGGCATCGTCTTGCGATTCTCAAGAAAATAGAAGGTCTGTTTCGAAAAATAGTCAGTCAAATCATAACTGCCGCTCGGGGTATATAGACGAGTCATTACAAATGGAAAATGAGTCGCACGCGGAACATGAAGAGCGTCGCGATGCACCCATACACCCGTTCGGGCATTGAATGACCACTCTGCCTTGTCACGATAATAGGAATTTACATAACTCATTTGCACAGGCATTGTCTGCCCCCTCATAAATAGCCAAGTAAAATTCATCCCCGTAATTGCATTATAGACACTGTCAAACATATTGTTTGCATTGAAACGGACCCAATTACAGACAGAGCTGACAACACCAAGTGCGCGTAGAACCTCTACAGCGGCAACAATGCCGAGTGGCTGCAACATTTTGGCGGCAGTAGTGCTCATAAGGCCGAACATTGTTTAATAGAAATAGCTGGCTGCATTTAGGCGGGTGTTCAGAGTTTCAAATCAATGCAATCAATTGTATCAGATGTCCCGTTGCATTGCTGGCACTCATATGTTGGTTCAAATGTTGTAGGCGGCGGTGGTGGGGCAGATGAGGAACAGCGAGGAATTGTTGCAGGCTTTGCTGGTGTCGGCGTTAGCAATGCTGCCAGTAACCACACTAACGCAGCGAGACCTGCAATAACTGATGCTGGCCTATCTCCAAATAGAAGATTTATGAGTGCAATAAATAAAATAAGTGCAATAAAATAAATGAGGCTCCTAGAGGTTGAGCCTGCAATTAATTGTGCCGTATAGATTATTAATAATATTACTGCAGATGCGTAGGTTGGTATGTAATTCATCTATTAGGGAGTTGAGATTTACTTGACGGCGACAGTCTTGTAGAACTGCACGAGCTGCTTGGCCTCGTTCCAAATTCCGCGAGGAACCGGCTCGTCATTCTCGTCAAGGGTGTATACAGTATTCTCACTGTCCTTGTAATAGGTCTTGCCCTTGTATTCGAACTCCTCGAGGCCCTCCTCCTCTTCGGCCTCCTCCTCCTCCTCGGCCGCAGCATCGGCCAGCTGCTCTTCTTCAGCCTCCTCTTCCTCGGCCGCAGCATCGGCCAGCTGCTCTTCTTCAGCCTCTACCTCCTCTTCAACCTCTACCTCCTCTTCAACCTCTACCTCCTCTTCAACCTCTACCTCCTCTTCAACCTCTACCTCCTCTTCTTCAACAACCTCCTCTTCTTCAACAACCTCCTCTTCCTCGGCCGCAGCATCGGCCAGCTGCTCCTCTTCAACCTCCTCTTGCGCTGCCTCCTCCTCTGCCCGCACTTCTGCAACTGCCTCTAGAACCTCCTGATGGGTTGTAACAGTTTCACTATCTTCGTGCTTTGAGGAATTGGCAAGTGCATCGCACCGCTCTGATAGTGTGGAGCACTGCGCTGAAAGTGCATCGCACCGCGCCGAAAGTCCAGTCACCTCCAAGCTAACTCCACCCACTTTCGAGGAAATGTCTCCAACCTGCGAAGTTAGCCCTGCAACCTGCGATGTTAGCCCCTCATACTGTGCAATAATTTGCTTCTGCGCCCCCAGCCTGCAACTATTATTCTTCTCAATTGTCTCCTCCAGCCGCATAATTGCCTCGCGGAACTCACTCACCCATGTAGGAATTGCTGTAGACTCAGTGCTAGCCCTGCCGCCGCTGCCGCTAGCACCAAGAATCTTCAGCAAATCGGTCGCGCTGCAGCCCTCCGCGTGAATTGTAATCTTCAGGTTGTCGCTATTCATTGTAATTGGCTTGTGTGCAAAACAATTACAGTGACCTCAAAATCAACTTTCTCACCCTCCGATGCTGCCCAACAAACATCTCTTTATTTTTAAAGAGCACCCTTCATAATTTATGCGGTTATGCCACCGCCGCCAATAAAGGGGTTCGCAACCGGCACACGCCGAATCTGCAGATTCATAACTGCATCGAGTGTGCTCTCCTTATCCTTCAAGGGCTTCGTCCGCTTCAAACGCAGTCCCTCATCAGCCTTCTGCAAGGCCGTCGCATTGAGAGGCACGAAACTCTTCGGAATCGTCGTCTCATAAAAATCAATCGGCTTTGTATCCATTGTCGCCAAAATACTCACCATTGGTGGCAAATGAATATCAATGCGCACCTTCCTCTCCCTAATTGTTTTCCTATATGCATCAATCGAAAGCGTCCCACCAAATAGCGCAAGTGTAGCCCGCGCAGGCGCAGGATATATGCGCCCCCCATTCGGTGCAACGGCCGCCCCATAAATGCGATGTAGCAGCGCAATCTTCTCCCACTTCAAATGTGAATCATCACGCTCATCCAAAATATAAGAAAGGCAGCATTCAGGGCAGCAGAAATTGCCATATACTTCATATACACCCTTCTCCTCCCTAATTGGAATTACACATGGCTGGCATTCAAATGTATGGCAGCACCAAAAACAGGCTGTTGCAGATGATTCAGGCAGAGTCTGCGTTGCAGCACCACCCTTGAATGTCACTAAGAGCTCCGCCTTTGCAAAGGTAGGGGTTGCAGTTGGGGCCGCAGGTGCAGCCGCAGATGCAGGTGCAGATGAATCAGCTGGAACTTCTGCAGCAGTAGCATCAGTCTGATGCTCGGGCGCCTTATCATATACAGTATCCTGTTGCTCAATTGCCGAAGAGGTTGTTTCAAATACCTCTAACTGATTATTAAATGGGTCGGGCTCGCTCGGCGGGTGCGGGTTATATTGAATAGGAACATCATGAAAAACCACCTCGGTGCTATGAATCGGCAAATGTGCAATTAGAGGGCGGCGCGGCTGCATGGTGAAATTCCCTTCAATCCCATCAGGTGTCACAATGGCCACCACAGGAAATTTCTTCTTCGACTCACGCTTGCGCGCAGGCTTTGCTGGCGTAACCGCAGCAGGCTCTTCCACGGCAGCACTAACAGCAGGTAATGCAGTGCTAACAGTAGATTTTTTTACATTTTTAGCACCACCCGTTGTCGTCGCCCGTTTCATCTAATTTGAGTTATATGGTTGTCAATTTAGATGGGTAATGGTCAAAGCGGTCGCAAAGAGAACCGTCTAAGACCGTTCGGCAAATTATGAAGTAATGGGGCATACAACATTTACGCCGACCAATTTGGACCCCTTATGTCCGCGTATTCAAAAAATATTCAACCTTCTTGCAGAACATCCCGAAGAGCTCCAACATCTTCTCTTATATGGCCCACCCGGCTCGGGAAAGACCTCAACTGTCGAGTGGCTTTTAGAGAAGATTTGGGGCGGAACACATATGAAAGTGCAGACGTGCCGCTTCCTAAATGCAGCTGATGAACGGTCCCTTGATGCGATTCGGGCAAAAATTATCCCCTTCGTGAAGGCGGACTGGCGAGAGCCTGGTGATAAACGACCACGTTTCCTCGTTCTTGATGAGTGTGAGACATTGACAGAGTCAGCACAACTAGCCCTGCGACCATTTCTCGACAATTCCCCGCAGGACCTCTGCATCATTTTCATCTGCAACTCCCTCAGCCGCGTCCAAGTAAGTCTGCGCTCACGCTGTCTGCGTGTCCGCTTTGACCCGCCTGCAATGGCATCTCTGCAAACACAGTTCATGCGTGGTGACCTGCGAAATGAACGCATTCAGCGCCATGATATTATGCATTTCCTCTCATTTATAATGACGGCAGATTCGCCACAGCACCTTACAACCGTTGAATTAGTGCAGGCGGGCCTCTTCTTTTGCACAACTATGAAACTTATGGACGATGACCTAATTGCTGCATTTAGGCCGCTGATGAAGGTCGGTGTGGATTCTATACCACCTCTAATTGTAAATCATTTCTTTGATGTAATCCGTGCGAAGTTACTGCAAAAACTTGATTCCCTCGACTGGCAGGTTCTTGGCTGCAAACCGAAGGACGCTACCGACAAGACAAAAGATGCTACAAGCCCAACCAAGCCAAAACGAGGACGCCCCCCTAAAGCAGCCAAGCTACTCATTTAGCCCGCTGCGGATTTCCACCATTGTCGCAACAGCGCAATTCAATACAACACTCAATCTCACACAATTGTTCGATGATATTCCGGCCATCCTAATTCCTCTATGGTGGCCTGGAGAAGGTATTCTCAAATTCGAGCACCGTGACCAGGTGGTGGGCCAGTCCCATCGTGACGCCTTGACAAAGCGCAAAATCTCCTCTAAATGCTTCTTCAATCAGTCCACACTCGTTGTGCGACAGCCGAACCCGAATGCTCCTGGATGGAAGGAGGTGAATTTGAAGCTATTCGCGAACGGGTCCGTGCAAATGACTGGAATTCCGTCCGAGGAGTTCGGCGTTCAGACGCTCGAGTGGCTCATTAAAGAAGTGGCCAAACTCGACCGCTCCCCGTGGGGTTCCACTCCATCTGTCGTCAATTTCAATAAACAGCTCATTAACAGTGACTTCTCCGTAGGAGTGCAGCTACGTCGAGACAAACTCCATGAGCTCATTACGCGCCGCTACAACATCTTCTCTATCCTTGAAAGCACCATTTACCAGGGTGTCAATACAAAATACTATTACAATGAGACCGGCGACAAAACGAAGCCCGGCCAATGCAGTTGTAAGGAGTTCTGTCAAGGACAGGGGAATGGGACCGGCGAGGGCCAGTGCAAGAAAATCACAATCAGCTTCTTCCAGACCGGCAATATCATTATTACAGGCGCCCGACATATGAAACAGATTAATGAGGCATATGAGTTTGTGAAGGAGTTCCTGTTGAAGCATGCCGAGGAGATTATTCGGCCTGTTGCTCCAGCTCCGCCACCAGCGCCTGCAAAAGAGCCGGCAGCAAAGAAAGCACCGGCAAAAAAGCGGGCGCCACGGAAGGCGGCTGCCGCAGCCGCTGCTGCCGCCGCTGAGGCCGAATAATTGAAGCGACAGTCCTCTGCGGGAAAATATACCATACAGATTCTGCGCTGCCTAACAGATTTTACAAATGTCTGCCGCCCCGACCACAACTGCCCCTGCACAGACCCCGGCCGCCACAGAAACTCAGTTACCCTCCGCCACCGCCCTCCTCCAGGCAGCCCGCATTGCAATCCAGGAGGACCGCCCCATTCAGCTCGACTATTTTGCAGATACTGCCGCACAGAAGGCATTCCTCGGTGAGGACCCCACCACCAAGGAGAAGCTTCTGGTGAAGTCCGCCGACGAGTTCACTAGCCTCGTCCAGCGGATTTTCAAGGCCGGCGATGATTACATTGTGACAACTGAGAACTCTCTCTACATCGTCTCCAATAAGATTCAGAAGCGTCGCATCAATATGTCCCAGCTCCATGGCGCTGGCCTCGACGAGTAAACATATTGCAGAGCCCAATATATATATAACATATATTTTTTGATTAACATATGTTATATATTTTAAAGGGCATTTACTGAGGCGCCGCGGCTGCTACAGTGGCCCCCTTATTTGAAATGAGGGCCCGGTCGCATACGAGGTATGCAAAGAGGGAGCCCACTGCTGCAATTGCGGCTTGTAGGAGGTAGGCAAAGGAGACTGCCATTGTTACACCTCGGGGTGCTTTCATCACACCGGCAATAGATGCGACGAAGCCTACAAGGGCGAGTGCTGCAATAATTGCGGCAAGGACAAAAAAGAAATAATACCAGTTGCACACCCAGTTGCTTGGTATAGAGTCGGACCAATTAGTTGCCATTTTCTATTATGGTCGCGTATAATTTGTTTCGCAGTCCCTAATAGAATGGTAAAGAAGCGCGCAAATCGCACAAACCGTCGTCGTCGTGGTGGCGCACGCGTTGATTATAACCCTGCAACAATGGACTACAAGCTGGAGCCCATGTCCCTGCGGCAGGGTGTGCAGGCACAGGAGATGGTCAAGCAGTATTCTAGCTCCGGTGGTGCAATGGTCTCTCTTGGCGGTGCTCCCTACGGCGAGGCCCTTGCCGGTAAGGATGGTCTGCCGGCAGATATGCTGCCTGCAGCGCGCATGGATAAGCTTACCAACGCATTTGGTGAGATTGCAGGTATGAAGGACCAGGCTGGTGGCCGTCGTCGCCGTGTCAGCCGCAAGGCTAGCCGTAAACACCGTAAGGCTAGCCGCAAGGGTCGCAAGGCTAGCCGCAAGGGTCGCAAGGCTAGCCGCAAGGGTCGCAAGGCTAGCCGCAAGAGTCGCAAGGGTCGCATGGTATACCGCAAGAGTCGCAAGAACCAGCGCGGTGGTGCAGCCTCCTTTGCGGATGCCTCTGCAGAGTTTTCCAAGTCCGGTGATATGACTCTCGGAATCAACCCGCGCGCAGCCGGCCTGAACCAGGAGTGGCACGATGTGGCCGCTACCAAGGGCGGCGACTATATGGGTCCTCGCACACTGGAGACATACCGCAGTGATATGCCCTAAATGACCGGCTTGCTTAGACAAGCTCACCTTTGATTGCTACCGCCTCCTTCTTCACACATCCCAGTAATTCGCAAAGCATATCCCGCCCCTTCGCCACCTTCTCCCTCTCATCATCCCCTGGGAAAATCTTTACAGTCAAGTATAGATTTCCAAAGGACCCCTCCACACCCTTAACAGGCATTCCAAGACCCTTCACGCACAGCACATCACCGCAAATGACAGGCCCAGGGACATGAACAACAATATCCACATCATCCTGCACCTTCGGGTGGTCAGTTAGGGTGACATTTGTCCCCACAAGACTCTCCGCCAACGTCATCGCCGCAGTGAAATGGAGGTCAGCACCCTTGCGCACCCATCCAGCCGCCGACTCCGCCTCCTCCAAAATAATCACCACATCTCCTGGCGCATCATAATCGGCCGTCTCCGAGCACGCCCCATCAAACACAAGCTGCTCCCCCGCAGCCATCCCAGGCTTAATCTGCACCTCTAACTGTCGCAACTCAGGCACACGCCCCTTCCCCTTGCACTGCCCGCACTCCTTCGACACTTTCTGCCCCTCTCCTCCACAATCACCACATGGCCCCGATGTGTTCATAATCATTGGCCCCATCTGCATCACCTTGTGAATCTGCCCAGAGCCGCGACACGACTGGCAAGTCGCCTTTGCAGCCGCACCTGACCCCCTACAACCTCCACAGAGCTTCATGCGGTCGAATGACATATTAATGGTGTGCCCGTAGTAGAATTGCTCCAGACTCAGTGGGAGTCGGTCAACCTTATTTGGACCCTTCGGCCCCTTGCGTCTCGCGGCAGCAGACGCCTGCGTATTAGGAGGCATACCATTATTAAACATACCAAACATCTGACCAACATCGAAAGGAAATGGAAATGGCATTCCACCAGGCCCTACATGCACCTCATGCATATTCGGCCGCCCTCCCTCCTCGCCTGGAATCTGCCCTGTCATATCATATATATGGCGCTTCTCCTCGTCACTTAGCACTGTATATGCAGTATTAATTTTCTTAAATTCCTCGTCATTACCCCCTTTATCAGGATGCACCGTTTTTGCCAATTTCATATAAGCCTTTTTGACATCTGCAGATGATGCAGAGCGTTCAATCCCTAAGACTTTATAGAGGTCGGCCATTTATGTCTAAAAATCGACGGGAGTTTAGATTGGCGCTCAACCTAAGTCCTGTAGGCAGCAATTAGGCATGGATAAGGCTGCTGCTGAGGAAGCCGCTGCCGCCGGCGCAGCAGCAGAGCTGCAGAAGCAAAGGCCGTCCTGGGACGAGTATTTCCAAGAGATTGTCCAGGTAACTGCCAAACGGTCCCCATGCACTCGCCTACATGTCGGCTGCCTCCTTGTCAAAGAGAACCGCATTGTGAGCCAGGGATACAATGGATTCTTGCCAGGCTGTCCCCATACATCGATTGTGCGCGACGGCCATGAGCAGGCAACGGTCCACGCAGAGCAGAATGCAGTCGCAGACTGCGCCAAACGAGGGGTCAGCTGCCAAGGTTGCACAGCATACATCACACATTACCCCTGCATCATTTGTTGCAGACTCCTAATTGCAGCTGGAATAACCACCATTAAATATATAAATGACTACAAAAATGACGCACTTGTGGATTATTTCCTAAAAGAGCTTGCAATCCCTATTTCTCGTCTTGGATAACCGTCTAGGCAGGCAGCGGCATTGTCTAAAGAACGACCGCGCCTTTTAGAATAATATGGATGCTAGCAGCAGTCCAACAACATTGTTAGGATATGAAACACTCTGGGCAAGAGTGCAGTCATTCTATGAGAAACCGACGCATTTTTGTATTACAGGTTCACCCGGATGTGGCAAAACAACGTTTGTAAAGGAATTTCTGCACAATTATTATTCAAAGAAAGGCCTGGCTGACCAAAAAAATGACTGGGTCTATTTCCTAAATGGTGACCAGGACCGCGGCATTCACAGAGTGCGCGAATCCCTTCTCGACTTTGTGCGACAGCCGTGCAAACAGAAGAATATTGTGCGCTGGATTGTCGTTGATGACATGGATACATTCCCAGAGCTCAGTCAGCAGGCACTTCGTCGGCCTATGGAACTTTATAAACATGTGTCATGCTTCATCTTTATAGGAAATCATTTCACGTCGTTAATTGCCCCCTTACAATCGCGCTGTAAATATTTGCCCGTTGATATGATTTTATTGGAGTCAATTGGCCAGACCCTCCTACGTCGTGTAAACATTAACCCAAGCGTCCTATCAGAGAAAACTCTCTCTTGGTTCGCCGCATCTGCATATGGAAATATAGCGGAATACTGCCATCATGCCCGCCTAATTAGTGCATTTATAAAATATGGAAAAGAGCCGCTAACAGATAAGGTTTGCACAGAGCTCTGCTCGGTGCCGCCCTATTATGATTATCTGCCATTCCTGAATTCTTTTTCTACAAACAATCTACCGGCGGCGGCCGAACATTTGACGAAGCTCTGGTTCAAGGGATTCTCCTTTGAGGACATTTTGGAGTGCACGCAACAGACGCTGCTATTCTTCGGTATCCCTTCATTTGACAAATCCTCCCTAATTGTTCGTTGGCTTATTCAAAGTTGGGCATCCTATTGCCAGGGCTGCACATCCTATTTTAGCCTATATACATCACTTGTGAGTGCTTTTGACGCGCAAGATAAATATAATGCAATTATATAGTAGGAGGTGGAGGATGCCGCGACGTAAGAAAGTTTTGGATATCTCATCGGCTTGTGTCGATGAGAATCCTGTATCGCTGTCTAAGAAGCGTGATAATCTGTTTAGTGAACCCGTCCCCCGCGAAGTCGTTGACGAGGCACTTACAACACTTCATTTTTCATCTATAAAAGATAGCCGTGTATTTACCCTAAAAGACCTGAAGCCCGATGATTTCGACCCTGCCCTTTTACTCATTGAGCCTTATTATATACCTTGCAAAGCGAAAAAATATTTATATGGTGAAATGACCAATTACAGGGTCCTAACTGTGGTAAGACAGTTATTGCGAACACAAGGTTACGGTCTTTTTTCCCAAGAGCGAACCGTCCGTGGAAAAAAAGAACTTCATTATCAAATTCGTCCGTTTGTATTTAATGACGAGGATACTGAGGCGGCGGTCGTTGTTACATTTGACTAGCCGTCAGCCAACGGCGGTGGCTAGCTCGGCTGTGGCCCTTCGGGCCAAGCCTACGCTGTGGGCGTCGGCGCCCACACGGCCGGCTCGGCTGCTTCGCAGCCTACGCGGCGGTCATTTAGGAGATTGTGTTCAACTCCCTAATTGCTACCTATATATCAATTAGGAGGTTGTGTTCAAATTCCTAATTGCACCTAGGACTTGACCACAAAGTCCCAAGGGACTGTCGCGTAGAGCCGCGCAGCGGCTCGAGCAATTTAGGGATGCGACCGCCGTCCGTGCGCAGCACGTTGGGCCCTTCAGGGCCAACCGCAGACGGCACTAGCCACTCGGCAGTTGGTTTGTGAGGAGCAGGAGGTCGCGGATAACGAGGTCGCTATCCATAATCTGCCCCTCACTCATGCGCAGGAACCAGCCAAATGCCCGCCGGTCCCGTAGCTCCTTCCACGGTATCGGCACATAGACCGCCTCGCCGCCCACATCGAACGGCAGTGCGCCTTCTTGGCCAGCTGCCAGCAGCTCCTCGAGCTGCAGACGCTTCCCTGTGCGCCTATTACGCGACAGTTCGGCAGATGGAATAATCGCAACACCAGGCTGCTCAGCCGCGAAGGAGACAAAATCCCACTTTGCATCCTGCCGTGCCTCACCGCCCGTGTGGAGCTGCACCAGCCTCCTAAATGCAGCATCGGCCCAGGCCACAAACACAGGGTGCTCTGGCTGCGGCGACCAAATTGCATGTAGGGATGGCACGGCCGCACCACGAGGACCCGCATATGTCTGGTCCTTATCGGACCCGAAAAAGATGACCTGGTTCTCTGGAAGCTTGCCAAACGACTTCAGGCAAATTGTGCACGGGTCGATCCAAAGTCCACCATACTTCGCTAAAATAGCTGCACGAATGAAATTCAGGTCCCCTGCACTAATGCGCTCAATCTGCTTATGGAGCGGTGCAGGAAGGCCACCCAGACGCTCCGCAGCACCCGCTAGACCGCCAATAATTTGAATATCATATAAATGACCATTCATGGCAACAATGGACCCATAACATAAATTCAGAAAGGGAACATTTAGGGCATTTGAACTACGTGCACCAAAGTCGGCCCATTGGCGAGCATTCACGTCATTTGTATCATAGTAAAGCCATAGTTTTGGGAGGTCGGTCCCTTTCTCTAAAAGGTAGCGGTCCGCATAGGGATTTGCTCTGATTGTTTCCGTCGTGGAATAGGAAGCAGCCATTACACCTCCTAAGATAACCGCCAGGAGTGTTATAAATGCATATGTTTGATTCATTGCGGATTGCCAACTATTTATAGCCGGCAGATTATTTACTGCCTGTCAATACAAGCTGCTTCATGCGGTTGAAATAGGCCTCGTCAACTGTAGTTTGATGCGCCGCGCGCATTGCACGGGCCTTTTCACGGGCTGCAAACTCCGCCTCCTGGGCTGCAATGGCGGCAGATTCCTCTGCAGTCATCGGCGCCGGTCCCTTTTCCCAGGCTGCCCTATATTGCTTCATGTCCCGCTGCTCCACCTGCACATTTGCCACCTGTCCACTAAATGTGCTATCTGTCGTATATGCTTTGCGAAGGTCTGTATAATGCATCTGTGCATTGGCCGGGGCTGTGAAGTCTGCAGGTTTGTCTCTGCCAATCTCCACACCTGAGCCTGGGGTGAGAGTGAGTGCCATAGCCTGCGGATGGACGAGCTGTATCTGCGTCTGCGCTTGCGCCTGCCGTTGTTTGGCAGCCTCCTCCTGGAACATATTATTGAAGACATCTCGATTGAACTTCCCACTAAATTTCGGGCCATCTGCAGCTGCGCCCTCACTCTTCAACCAGTCCCCATAACCGTCCCCATCAGGGTCTGGCAACTTCGTCTGCTCAAACATCTGGTTGAATGCACCGAGGTTGAGATTCTTTGGGTCGAGGCGCACCGGCTCCACATGCTCCCATTTTGCCGCCTCCTGCTGCCGTTCCTGTCGCACAGGGTCGAGGGTCGATGGCGCCATTGCCTCTGCGCGCCCCCCTTGAATTCGCTTCAGAATCTCGGCCAAGTATGCATACGCCTTCGTAACTGCCTCGAATTTCTGCTCCGACCCTCCTGCCTTGTCTGGATGTGCTTTTATCGCAGCCCTCTTGTATGCGGCTTTCAGTGTTTCCAGAGTGAGGGACATATCTTCCGAAAGGCCGAGGACTTCGAGGCAGCTGTTGAAATAGGAGAGCGCCTTCCGCTCAGGGACTTTGGTCACTTGTGTGTAGGCACTGCGCTGCTCCTCCTGGTATTCCTGGATTTGCATGGGCAGGGGCTGTGGCCGTTGTGGCTCAGATTTACGGTCAATTAGGGATGGATGGGTTGCGACTCCTGGCCTTGCATGCTGGCCATAAATGCCCGGGTCGGCACGCATCTCTTGTGTAGCAGCGCCAGGATTGTATCCCTGCTCGCCTGGCAGTGCAGGAGGCTGGACACCACGGCGATAATAGGTGAGGTAGCTCAGCAGATGCGCATAAACACCTGCATGTTTCGCTGTTGCAACGAACTCTGGGCCATTTAGGGTGGTCTCAATCATTTGCGCACGTGTGTGGACATTTTGTATCTTGATTATGTTTTGATATATGCGCACATGTGCCGGATTCAACATGGAGATTGAATTACCCATTTACTGGGGTTTGCGCAATTAATTCCATTTATTTTAGCGCAAATTAGACTAGTATATGGACGGTGCGGCAACCCCTAAAAGAAATCTCCTAAATATTTGTGTATTTCATAATAAACAATATATCGACTTGCTCAATTTGTTGTTACAGACTCTCTATTTTAATGGACAGGGCACTCAGCCGACCTTTGATATATTGATTATGACTGCACCTGATTATAAAGCCGATATTGAGGAACTTTTCTCACTCTATAAAATAAAATGCAGCGTCGACTATATGATACGGCCATTTAAGAGTATGCTTGAAGCGGCTGCGGCACGGTTGCACTTGTTTGAATACGAGCACATAGACCAATATGAACGCATTTTATATATTGATACGGACGTCCTAATAGCAAATGATTTGAACTTCATATTTGAATTGCCAATTATGCCTGGAAAATTATATGTATTGAAGGAGGGGCATTTAGAGCTCGATTTCTATGGTGGCAAGCGCCTATTTGATTTTAGTAAGGTCGACCCTGAGACGCCTGCATTTACGACGGGAATATTACTCTTTCGGCAAACTGACAGCATACGCACGCTTTTTGCAGATATTCTTGCACATATTGCAGCTGACACTGCGGCAGGAGCTGAGCTGTTCAGTTGTTTAGAGCAGCCCTATGTTGTGTATAATGCAGTTATGCGCGGGGCATATGATAATAACCTATTAGAGGCGTATGTGGAAAACAATCCGACGGATGTCGCGTTGACTAAGTATATCTATCATTTCCCTGGATGGGTTGGACACTATACATCGAAGATTGACAAGATGATGTTTTTTTCCAAGAAATTGCTACAGAGGCCGGCGGCGGCAGCGGTAGCGGCAGGGGTGCAGCCCATGCGCTTAGGGGAGGCTCTCATAGGGCAAATTTACGTAGTGTATAAGCGCAACACACATGGCGCTCATAAGGAGGAATATGTCATCCTACTCAAATTTGCAGCGGATGGCGTCGTTCATACATCATTCAAAAATTTTAAAGGAAGTTATTATAAAACAGCTGACGACTCATATATAATTAAACTTATTAAACATATCAATATTGTCCTATTTGACGATGAGACAAAACAGCAAGGACTGTTTTTAAACACTCCCGATAATGATATTTATTTTATACGTAAATTTGATGCAGCTGCGGCCGCGACAAACCTCGATTCCATATTCTAATTGCATATTGTAGACTACAACATACGCAATGAAAGAAAATGCAATTATATATTCAGTATTTCACGATAACGAATATATAAAATTACTAGCACTTTCTTTAAAATCATTGAACGCCGCCAAAGCGGTTGATTTCACAACAACTGATATTATTATCTATGCCGAGGATGTGTTTGAACTCGAAATTAGGGGCGCACTGAAAGATGCATGCATCGATGACACGGCATTCATTATTCAATTACTACCCTACAGACCACCCCTACATGCCGCCTGCTATAAATTTCTTGTGCTTACAAATGAGGTCCTTTCGCAATATAAGCGTTTCCTATATCTTGATGCCGATACTTTAATTGCAGCACCTTTACAGCACCTTTTTGAGGTGCCCCTCGAGGACCGCCTTTATGTCGCCAAATATGGTGACCTCGATGACCCCGTATTTAATGGCGGGCTTTTTAAGCAGGAGGAGAAGGACTGTCTTGGAGTTAACTCGACATTTACGGGGAGTGTCCTTCTTTTTATAAGAGGTCCGAGCGTCCAAACACTCTTTAATAATACCATGATGCATGTTCGCCACAATGGATTTAAATCAATTGGAAATAATAGTTTTGCGGAGCTACCGTTTCTACTATATCAGGCATTTAGGAGGGATTGCATTGACACAGAGGTCTTGACGCCATTTGTGAGCCACGCGGCGGCGGCAGCAGCGGCTGCAACAGCAGGTCCCATCGCCGCCATTAATCATTTCTTCGGCCATCCAGGATGCGCTTGGTATAAGCGTCTACAAATGCAGGAATTTGCTGCAAAACATGGCCTATTCAATGAATCGCCTTGCAACACGCCCTGACCAATTCACCACCTCTGCCCCTAAATGCGCTACCTCTAATTGTATATATACGCAATTATGAGATAGATAAAACTGATAACGCTTGAAATCATCCAACATTGTATTCTTTCCATAAATGCCAGATATATTTGTCTCCGCACGTTCTTTTAAAAATAAATTGCGAAAAATTAAATCACACTGTCCGCAATCCTTGTAGCTTTCATATAATTTGTCGGCAGTTTGTATGAAAAGCTGGAAACATCCTATGAAATCTGCCGAACATATATGCACAACTCCATTTAGGCGGACTTTGAAGTCAGTATATGTCTCATAATCGACGCGCCGAATAATACTATATAATTTATCACGTTGGAGCGTCAGTGAATTATATAACGTCCCAAACTCATCGGGCAAATATATATCAGAATCGAGAATAAGAACGGGGACCTCTCCGTGTGTGCGCAGCACATGGAGCTGCGCTTCACGAAGACCGCCACCTTTATTAAACGGAGCATCAGGTTGTTTAAAATTATAATAAAGGAGCTCAATGTGCGGCTGGGAAGTAGCTGCGGCAGTTACAAGGTCGCGCGTCTTTGTATCAGATTCTTCGGTAATTATATACCATTTTTTGAAGAACTTAGCATTTTGCGGTAATATAATGCCAAGGACATCATCATAATTGACGGACACTGTTATTGCAACGATGTTCGTTGCGCCAGTCATACTCTAGATACGTGCCCACATTTGTTGCGGCGTGGGAATCGGAATATCGGGCTCACATTCCCAGGCAAATCGCTTGCCAATCGAATTGCTGTGGAAATGCTCGGGAAACCATTCGGGGGCGGCAGCAGGTAGCTTCGCAACTGGGTCGGCCGCTGGAATAAGGTGCCACGAGGAGAGCGGCAACACCAGCCCTAATTGCTCAACAGGTCGCAGTTGCCGTGCCGAAGGCGCCGGCGGAGCGACCCAACCTGTCGACTCGAACTCGTGAAGAATTGCCGACCAGAGCGGGGCGAAGTGCCAATTATAGACCCATTCCATCGACACCGGCTTCCCAGTGTAATAATCGACAACCCAGGTGAGCCCCTCAATATATGTGCGGGCTGCATCTGCGATAGTAGAGCCGAATGCGACCTTGTTGTAGACTGCACGCCAATCTGGGCGGAGTTCCTGCTGCTGCACAGCAGGGCCCTCCTTCAGAAAAATCGCATCTGCACGCAGACGCAAGGGCTCGTCCTCAGGGTCATTATCATCCCCCTTCGCAGATAGTTTCTTGATAACAGCACGGCGGAAGCGCCACTCCTCCTCTGCTGCAAGCTTCTGAAGAATTGCAGCCCAGCCTTCAGGGTCGAGACCGGCGTCGGCAGACCAGAGCTGGCCCTTTGCAGAGGCACTGCGACCGATATGCAGAAGAGAGAGAAGACGCTGATGACCCTCCTCCTTCAGGCGGAATGACATGGATGTCGGCAGGAAATCATTGCCGAGCAACATCATTGCTGCGCAGTAATCTGCAACTGCAGAGTCTGCGGCAGTTGTGCCGGCGCCGCTGCAACAACCCATGCTATCCCTAATTGCCGCGTCGAGAGTGTCAATTGAAAACCAGTCGAATACTTCCTCTCCAACTGCATCACGCTCGATTTCACCGCGCTCTACATGTTCACGAAAAAGGAACATCTGCCGTTTCTGGACCGCAAGACGGGTCCATAGGGAGAGCACAATTAGGTCGGCGTCGAGTCCATAAATGACAAGGGCTCCGTCGCCTTCGGCACCACAGGCCCTGCCATCCCGAATAAAGTGCATAATTTTATGCTCTCCCTCACCTGCCTCCTCCGTGTCACTTAGGAGGATTTGGAAGTCTGCACGCGAATGCTTGGCCGCGAGCTCCTGCAGGCGGCGTGACAGGGCTGCCATAAATGCAGTCCCTGGCGTAATTGCATTCTTGTCCCACTGCTCTGCAGAGCCGCCGCCCCGAAATCTGCGCATGCGCTGCTGGCGAATCTTTGCCATTGGTGCCACACCATCGACCGCAATATAGACCCCATGCCGCGGCTCCACCTGCCGAATCACCTTCAGTGCATATCGTGCAACCTCATCGAGAAATAGCCTCTCCCAGGCAGGGCCGCCTTCAGGCGTCCAGACTGGGCAATCAGGACGGCGCATAACATGGTAAATGAGACAATTGAAATCGAAGAGCAACCAATCAACGGTCGCCGAAGGCCTGTGACGGCTCAAAATACCCTTGTAGGTGTCCGTCAACTTCCTAAAATATGATGGGATACCCATTGCTGCTGCCGCTTCTTACTTACTGTGGAGTTTCTGTGGCGTTGCTATGCCTCTGCTACAGTTTTGTAGAGGCGCTGCTTTAGCCTGCTGCTGCCCGCTTGCCGCCGACCAGAATTTGTCGCCTGTCAACAGAATGGCCTCTTATGCATACTTGGCAGAGCGGGATTTAAATAAAAATGTTATCACACCGGTCATCGACACTCTAATTGCCTACTTACCAGATTCCCTCGTGCTCGGCACAGGCCTCTATGCATTCCTGACACTCAGTTTCCCCCTCATGTTTCTCTTCCTATTTGAACTCGAATCGCTCTTCCTCGGCAACCTCCTCGGCGGCCTCACACGGTCAATGTTTCCGTCACTCACGGCAACTGACCCACAGTGCAGGGCCGGCTACTTCAATCCAGCGAGCCAGGACCGCGTGACTCTTCTTCGCCTCTTCGGCGAAGGCGGGTCATTCCCTAGCCGCCCTCTCTACCTTATCAGCAGCGTCTTCGGCTATCTCCTCGCCTCCTTATTGGCGTTCCAGGATGTAATTCGCAACCTCGATGACGATTTCCAACTCCGCCTCACCCTCGCAGGTATTGGTGCAGTTCTCACTCTTGCACTCCTATATGTCTTTTATATGAAGGCAGGTTGCACAACCTTCCTAAATGGAATGGGGACAATGTTGATTGGTTTGACGATTGGTGCGGCGCTTATGATGCTGCACAGGCAGTTCTTTGGCCTCGAGGCCGTGAATTTCTTGGGACTTCCTACAATTGTGAATAAGACAGAGAAGGGCGCGCCAATTTATGTATGCGCACCTAGCTCTTAGGGCGCTGCCCCCTCCGAATCTTTTAGTCGCCACATATAGTAAATGACGCCTGATTCTGCAGTTGTTAAAATTAGAGAATTTATTGTTCATGGGTTCCGTATTTTGCCAATTGTCCTAGGAAGTTTTGCATTCATCCTTGGTGTCGGCCAGGGAAATATGGCGTTCTTTTTCCTCTTCCTCGGCATTGCCCTCGTCGTCCCCATTGTCAACTTGGCAGCTAATAGCATTTTTGGCATGGCATTTTCGCGACTCCCAGAAACACTCTATAAAATTAAAGGAGCGCCCACGCCAGGAGGTTGCGCAGTCTTCGGGGAATTTGCCAATAAGGGCGATATAACCTCATATTGGCTCTCGACGCTCGTATTCTTTGTGACATATTTGTTCATCAATGCATATAATTTATATAATCGCCCTGCATCAAAGTCGGCACCTGCGCACAAGGTGGATGCACGTGAGACACAGGCTGCGATGGCAATGGCAATTATATTGATATTTGGCATAGGAATGCTCTTGTATCGATTCCTGGCAACCGGCTGTGAGACACCTCTGGGGCTCCCAGTGGCCTTGGTGGTTTTCATACCAGCCGCCTATTATTGGTATAATGTGCTGGTGAGCTGCTCTGGGGACCGACTGACAGATTTGTTTGGGGTGGTGAATCGGATTATGGCGGAGCCGGCAAATGCGCGGGCGGGGGCGGTGTGTATGCCACAGTAGGGGACGGCGCGTCCCCTACGACCCCTCCATTATAGCGTAGCTCGGCCCGCTGCGCGGTCCTACGCAGCGGTGCCTGGGGCTTTAAGTGGGCTGGTCGGCAGGCCATAGCAATTAGGAGATGGCGGCACCTGTCCTAAATGCCGCAATATATCAATTAGGGGATTGTTTGCAACTTCCTAATTGTTATGACAATCTGCAATTTGCAGATCTGCAACTTTCGTAGATGACAGACGCCGCCCGCTGGCGGCGGGAAACATTCCTGGCAGGAAAGTCTGGCAGGGCTGCTCTGCGACTCGCAGATCTGCAAGTTGCAGATTGTGAAACACTCCCTAACTGCTCTCATATATCAATTAAAGAGTATCATATCTGCGACCATATCAATTAGGGGATTGTGTGTAATCTCCTAATTGCTACGACCAGCCAACTTAAAGCACCAGGGGACCTTCGCGTAGGACCGCGCAGCGGGCCGAGCCACGCAGGGACGGGGGTGTGGGGGGAACTTGCTTCCCCCCACTTTAGAGACCAATGAGCGACCGCAGCGTCCCTAAATGCCTCTTAAAACTCTGCGCTGCAGCATGCTTCACCCAATTGTGATTTATCGCAAGTGTCAACTGTGAAACGACCACTGCCACCTGCTCCTGTATACTCGCAACTCCTGCATACTTCGGCTCCACCTCCTCATAACTAAATGCAGCTGTCGGCGGCTCTTTGGCACCATTTACATGGTTATGAAAATCGAAGAACCAACGCCTGATAACAGGTGTTGCATCCGCCCCCTTCATCTTCCCCCATGTAATTGGATGCGCCCGAAGATACTCGAAACTATGCCTCTGACAGCTCGGGCACGGTAACGCTGCAGGAAAGATACGCACAAACATCTCTAACTCCCGCACTTCATCCACCTGCAACGCCGCTATCGGATTCCTGCCAACCCTCTCCGCAAGTGCATGCAATATGAACCATAGCGCCGGGCCCCATATTGTCGTCTGCGGCTGATTTAATGTCAACGATTCAGGGGAAAAATTGACTCCCTTCCTTCGACCACATGCAGCACATGGCATCTTCACACTACGATATTCCAACCGTTTTCTTGCAATCACTTGAAACGCTCCTCCTCTACGAATCGAAACGGACCCTCAAAGCAGCCGGCGACCCAACTGGTGACCTCTCTATACTGCCCACAGCTGTATACGCAATTCCCAGCGCGTTCTGGGAACAATTTGAACCGCTCCTAAAAGGCCGTGTCGTCCAATTCATCAAAAGCTGCGCGACAATCCTCCGTGTCAATCCTTCCAAACTCCTAAAAGAGATCATGCCCGCCAAAGATACCACGCGCATCTATATCCAGCAGTCGCCGCTCGACGCAATCGACTGCGCCTGCAAAGCATATGTGAGCCTCGCAGATGGGGCCTTCGCAGCTCGCTGCTTCCTCCCTGTGACTCCCCACACAAATTACTGTCCAGCGCACCAGTATTTCAGACCGAGCCTACAGACCCGCGTCGACCAGGGGCTGCCCGTCCCAAAAACATACGAACGCCTCAAATCAGCGCCTGATAGACCTGAGCTCTGGGTCGACTCTGCAACTGGTGCAGTCTATGATGCCGCCCTACGACCCGCCGGCTATTATAATGCAGATTCTGGGAAACTTATCCTCATTCGACAATCCACTTAGAGGGGGCGCGCACCATAATTATAATTAATCGACAATGGCCGCGTCACCTCATGCACAAGGAGGTGCACATGATTACCCACCATATTATAAACGATTCCTCAAAAATCCACTGGAGCCGTGCTACATGTGCTGGCTCCCGCGCCATATTTTTTCGGCGAGCGATATGTCCGCTATGATACTTTTAGAGAGACCGAAGGATTTCTACAGATTTATTGACAATTATGTGCCAGTATTCAAGGGCTCTATACGCATTGTCAAACGGGGAGCAAAAGAGCCCGAAACAATCTTCACGCGAGAGCGTGACCGCCTGATTAAACTCGCCATCATTGCCCTGCGACTCCGCGCAGCATTTCGACGCCTCGCACATCTCTGGATTTGGCGGAAAGCGGCTGCAACCGCGCTTCCTGAAACTGATATCATTACAATGTGTGAATTTGAGAAACCGGTCATATATACTGATATGCTCCAGCGCCGTCGCTACAAGTTTGAAGCGGGCCCCCTAATTGCACATATAAAAAATCAGCTCGAATATGTGAGCTTCGGCTTTGTTGAGCCGCTCTGGCCGCGTAATCCAACGACCAATTTGCCATTCTCGAGCGCCCAGCTGCATGTCATTTACAAACAATGCCTCGCAGCTGGTAAAATGAACGCAACATTTGCCACATTTGCTGAATGCAAATTCTCACTTGTCCGCTTCATGTCCTATTACGGAGTCCCGCTGGCACTTAATTACAACCTCTCAAATGTCCGCAACATTTCAAGTGAAGTCGGTCAAGAAATTCTTCTTGATTATATACTTGAGATATCTGAAATGGTCACAGTGAAATATACGGAATCACAACGCCGTGACTTAGAATATGGTCTGTTGCATTATGGCGATTGCGCCTTTTTTAAGAAATGGCGGGAGTTATTTTGCAAACAGCAGAATTTGCAGGAAATTGATGGCCCGATGCTCGTAACTGCCAGCTATTTGAATGAGGTCCGGTTTTCAACCCTCAATAAATTTCGTGTAGAACGTCTCGCCGCAGACAGTGAATAGAGTCGCAGATTGTAGTAAATGGAACAGCGGCGGTTAGGCATCGTCTCAATGATGCGGGACGGCCAAGTGAGCGAACCTGTTCGCAGATGTTTCGCAGAGCTGCTGCTGCGCAGCAGCGACCCAGAGCCTACCATCTGCAGATATGATGACCCCGCACTCTACTCCCTAATTGCAGATGGTCCAGAAACACACTGGTTTTTCACAGGCAACACACCTGATTTCGTAACTGACGAAGATGCCCCAGGATTTGACCCGCGAATCCTTACAATTAGCACAAAAATGCTATTCTTTGTCTGTTATTCCCATCAGTATGTTTGTAAATTGCTAGGGGCACCAATTAGACAGTTGTCGGCGCCGCGCATTGGCCGGGTCCAAGTTAAATTTCCCACAGGTTCTGTGCCATTCTTTGCATATTACACACAATATATTGAGGCAGGTGATATACCGGCCGGCTGGCAGCTTTTAGGAGAGACAGCAGATGGCCATATTGCCCTCATGTATCGCGACAATATGTATAGTTGCCAAGTCCATCCCGAGCGGTGTGATGCAACCCGATATATTTTGGAAGCGTGGCTCGCAGGAGTGGCCAGCCAAGATAGCTAATATTGCTGAATTATAATAATGTTAAAAATATCAACCACCCTAATTGCAGCTCTAATTTTTGCATTTTTAATACAATTTTATCGTATCTATAGTGGAATAGAATTTTTGATAGTAACCTGGTTATAGCTCTGCCATCCATTCATCAATGAAAACGCCGCGGAAGGTCCGATTTGCAAGAATAGCATCTACTTTTGCAAGTGGGCATGGGACAGCTATGGACCGAGTAGGAAACCAGCTACGGAACCACTGAATTGCCGAGGGATTGCCACCAGGTGCAACTGTGCCCTCTCCGTGGGACATGAGCTGGGCCTCCAAGGACCACTCGTCAGGAATATCATCTGGAAAGGCAGCGTTTACAAACGCCTCCCAGGCATCCTCAGTCGCCCCATAAATGTGCCGACCGCTAACTACACACCCATAGGCAGCAGCCATTCTATCCCAGAAACGACATCCGCCCATTGCGTGCCACGGCTCACGCAGCTCCGCCACGTTCGTAATAAAGGGCTCTCCACGTCGCGCATAATAGGTTCTCCCACGAGCAGTCTGCCACTTCAAACACCATTTAGGGACTTCAAATATGCGCCTAGCACGCCTCCCAGTCAGTGCCCGCCATCCTGCAATACACTCCTGCATCCCCGCTGGCAACTCTGCCGGCAATCCCATAATTGACTCGGCCCAATCAGCATCCGTCATGCAAAGCACAAGAATCTCCATTGTCTCCAAAATCTGTGGCCAAGCTGGCCCTCGGCAACGCATGCAAATGCTAGGAAGCTGCCTTATTAATAGCTGCATTTCCGCGCGCTCTTTTAAATATATAGGAATTGTAGCGGCTGCGGCTGCACCTGAAAGGCGTCGATGAAGTGCAGCTTTGAGTGCGTTCCCCCGACGTATAATTTGTAGGAATTCATCATCATTCATTACATTATCAATAGTTAATTTGTGCATGCGCATTGTGATTTCATTTTGTCGTATATTTTCGTTTACTAAGATAGGGATGGCGGCAATCGAACCATCGCTGCAGGTGCTAGGTAGTTTTAATAGTGAGAAACTTAGCAGCAAGAGTGAATTTGCCGCATCAACAGGCGACGATACTATTTTTTGCGCGGTTTTGATAAAACCGGTCAAGAGGGCGAAACGCTTGGCGCCAACAGTGAAGACCCATGATTCAAATAGCACATCGAAGAGTAGTTCTATTTCCTCTGAGTCAATTAGCTCAAGTGTCCAAAACATTCCTTCTTCAATCCGGCGATTTACAATGGAATATCGCAGCGCAGCCGCGACTTCATCCAGGCGAAAGAGGTGGCGTGAAAGGCTTGTCGACATATTAGACATGCTTAAAGATGTTACAGCCGATGCACCCGAGTTTAATCGGTTTCAATTTTTAGAGCGACCAGTGAATAGACTTACTGTTATGGCATCTCTTACAAATCCTGCCGAATTTGCCCATGAAATCATCCCCCGCATCTGGCTCGGCAATCGTAATGCGGCCCTCAATCAGGACCAATGGCTCGAACAACACAGCATTCAGGCAGTCTTCAATGCCACGAAAGATATTCCCTTTTCTGAGCTTCCCACCACCAAATATCGCATCCCTGTCGATGATAACCTCGAAGATGCTGAAATCACCAACATGGCTAAATGGTCCCCCGAAATTATCTATAATGTCCTCCGCGAATATCAGGCCGGCAACACAATTCTCGTCCATTGCGCAGCAGGTATGCAACGCAGCGCAGCAATCGTCGCCATGACCCTCGTTGCTCTTTATAATATGAGCACCGATGACGCAATCGCATTCATTAAAAATCGCCGCCAAATAGCATTTTATCCAGGGGCGAATTTCTATAAATCTATTAAAATTTTTGAACAATATTACATGCAAGTCCTGAAACCGCAATTATACGCCGCCGCAACCGCTGCGACAAGCCATGCCAAGAAAGTCAATTAGGCAAGCTCGGCAACAGCATCGACGCGAAAGGTCGGTGCAGCCTCCTCGCCATCCCCATGTGCATTCTTCGCAAAGAGAACATCACCATGCCTAACTGCAGATGACCCGCGACCCGTCCCCGCAATCCAGAGCCGCAGTGGCTTCGTGCAATAAAAGAGCTCATTATTTGACATAATTGCAGTATTATAATCTTTCTTATCCTCGTCAGTTAGGATGTCAAAGGTCGGCGCATGATATGTCGCCGCAACAAAATCTTGTGTGGAATTTTCTGGGTCAAGTAGTGCTTGCCGCAGAAAATCCCTGCCCTCGAGGAACATGTTCTTCACAGCTCGCTTGCGAATCATCTGGAGCACTGTATTATTATTATCAACTTTGCTGCGCTCATTGACACCGACCATATCATATACAGGCTCAGCAATTCCATTCATATGATGCCAGAGTGTTGTGCCAGCAACGGTCGTTTTTGGGGAAGCCTCATATAATTTATTATGAAGAAGAGCCATGTTTGGGAATTTATAGACAAGGTTGGCGAGCTGATCGAGGTTCTTTGAGTAACAGACAGATGGGCGCGAGCTATATTCGGCCGGCCCTGGAACTACATAGACTTTGTCAAAGGAGATTGATAGGTCGCGTAGAAATGTGCGCCCCTCGGGCACCCAGGGCTGAACGCAGTTCCCCGCAAGAATGAGGATGGGTGCAGAGGGGCGAATAAGTTCACCAAGAGGTTGCTTCTGCGCAGCTTTGAACATCTGACTAGCATATTGGATTCGCATTCTGGGTGGGGCCGGGCGGCTATTAGAGAGAATTCGTGGCTGAACTTTATACTGTGTGCCCCCAGTAGAAGTATGTTGACGACCGGCGCTGCATCCCTACTTGCCACGGTCGCCCAGTCAATTACATCACTCTATCCGATTATTATTAAACGGGTCGACACGAATATTCTGACCCAAACGGCCGTCCGATTTGTCCTCTATCCTGTGCTGGCGCTGCTGTTAGGGGGTCTGCCGGCCTTCGCATCCGTCACGGACGCCCCTGGGAAACTCCTCAAGATTGCCGGCATCGGTGCCCTCAACCTCCTACATGTTTTCAGCTCCTACGTCGCATTCGATGAGCTGCAGGCAGGCATCGCCATGTCGATTTTCTACATTTATCCTGTGCTCAACATGATTGGTTCGCGCATCTTCTTCGGGGAGCAGCTCGCCCTCTGGACACTACCCCTCTTCGCCGTCGCCATCTTCGGCACCTACCTAATTGCATCGGCGGCACCTGAGGCACGGGCCTACAAACACCGCGGCGATCCTGGTCGTAGCAGCACACGCGGTATTCTCGCAGCCCTCCTCGCAGCCATGACAGAGACCGGCCTCTATTTGGCAGTGCGAGGCTCAACGACCGACAACGGCTTCGCAAACATGATTATGCTCTACCTCGGCGGTGCTGCCATCCTAATTGCCGCACTCCCAGTCTTCGCAGCAGCCGGCCAGCGCATCGACTTCCGCCTCTCCACCCTACTCCCTATCAGCGGTTTCAACACATTTGTCGGATTTGTTGGGACAACCCTCATGTTTTATACGGCGCGTTTCCTGCCGGCCTATATGTTTTCTATATTGGCATTTGTGGGTGTTGCAACTGCGTATGGATGGGGTCTGCTCTTTGCTTCAGAGGAGCCGAATAAAAAAGCCCTGATGGGTGCAGGGACTGTGTTGGGTGCTGTGTCAGTGCTTTATGGACTGCGGCGCTAATTGAGGCGTTCTGCAATCTGCTTGAGAATTGTGTATGGACTTGTGCCAAGAGCTGGCTGGGGTGTATGAAGATAATTATCAAACCAGCATAAATGCGGTGTGCGAAATCTGGTTGGATTTGAAAACGCCCATTCATCATATATTGTTTGAATTGCATTTGATACTGAAATATATGAATCAATGTCAATTGAGCTGTTTGTTTTGAACGCGAGGGTCATTGCATTAATTTCTGCAATTAGAGGGTGCATGTGGTTGCTTGCCGCTTGAGAATTGCTGGCAAGTGCTTTTCAATTTTTACGACTGTAGTAGGCAGCTCGCAGCTCACGCATACGCAGCAGTTCCTCTTTTGAGGGTGCTGCTGGGGGTTTGTTCATTGATGGCGTGAAGGGAGGTGGGGGTGGCAGAGCAGGTGGTGCCGCAGGCGCTGGCGCTGGCGCTGCTGCTGGTGCCGCTGCAGGAACAGGCGCCTCAGCCCCAGCCTCCTCCGCAACAATTTCCAACTCCACCTCCCCCCCTAATTGCACAATTTCCGCAGGCTCACACGCCTCCACCCACACATCTGCAACATATCCCCCTAATTGCGGCAATTCCACAGAAAACTGCGTGTGTTTCTGGAGTAATGGAAAGTCCATCATCGCCTGCTCAAGAATATCTCTTATATCACCTGCATGATATAAGAGAGAGTCCAGCGGTTTTAATATAATTTTAGTAGCGCGGTCCAATTCATAAATGACGCGAGCAGTTGCTTCGGCACAGCCATGTAGGGCAAATTCTTGCATCGTTGAGACAGGTAGATAGATTTCATTGAGACCAGCCGAATGACATCCTGCAACTGCGACATAGCGAATGAGGCCGGCTGTGCCAGTTAGTTGGAGCACCATGAGGGGCTTTTTGTTGCTAGTCGTGGAGTCATTTTCAATATCGCTGTCATAATCGCTGCTCGCCTCGCCCCCAAACCATCGCTCAAAATCCCGCCCCGAAATGTAGGCATACTTCCCTTGAATTGCCTCCTCACTAATTGTTTCCAGCTCTAGAACGGAACGTAGTTTATGTGGCATGTTATAATTGCGTGTGGCAGCAACTCTGTGTGTTTTCACAATTTCACTTTTTTATAGCTACAAGTAGATATAAATGACCGTGCATTTGGTGCTATATGCAAATGGGGAGCCATTTACAACAACTAAACAACTGACAATTGATACAATACGCTCCTTTACAACGCGTGATGTTATTATTCATGATTATAATCTTGACCGTATAAAAAAACTAGAATGGTATCCAAAATTACAAGAATTATATATTATAAAAAAAGGAGGTCGACGAGATGGCTCGTATAATGCATGGAAAGCATGCATTACATATGATGTATATAATAGTATGGGTGATAATGATATATTATATTATGTTGATAGTTCAAAATATTATAGCAGTGGATTCACAGAATCAATTGATAAATTATGTGATATTGTAGAACAAAAAGGTATTATTGCAGGCAGTGTTGGTATTAATGTAAAAAATAACTCATATAATTGCTGTGATAATATAGATGTATGGAAAATAATTATACCAACTATTTTTAATGTATCACATATATTAAATAAAATGCATGTATTAAATTCATGGTTTATTATGAAAAAAAATCATATTAATACTCAATTTATTAATGAATGGGTATATTATACATTTTATAAAGATACTAAATTAGTTGATCCACTTGTTACATATCACCATACAGGAGATCAGAGTATATTTAATATACTTGTTCTAAAATATAATCTGCCTGTATTTTTTGATAAAAAAACAACACATAATACAAATAAGAACAAAAATCATGTATTGCGCGTATTAAATAATGCACCTGAGAAAACAATTAATAGTTATTTTATCAAACTTGGCTGATACTAAATCGCAGCAATTAGTAATATGGTTTGCCAGGCAGACCCGACTTGCAAGATGCCGACTCTAAAAGGGCAGTCTCCTTTTTGTCGCAAACATGCACAGAAAGGTGCTGCGGCACAGCGCCTTATAAGTCCCTTGACAGGATGGGAGCCGCATTATATGCCCTCCGTCTACAATAATGAGCAGAAAATTCAACATAACCATAATTGCTTTGCCTACGCATTTGATGTGATTGATATGCCGGCCTGCAAGGATGATAAATGCAAATTCCCCTTTCATCAACCAGGATATAAAGCAGGCCATCCTCGATTCTCAGACGATGGAAAGAAATATTGTGGAGATTTGCTGATGCGTTTGTTTGCAGATATGCCGTTTTTGAAGAAAACAACGTTTACAACGCAGTGTCCACCCGGTCATTCGAAAATAGCCCTCGTAATTGACCCGCAGAATGACTACCACTTTTACAGGCAGGACTCGAATGGCTTATGGTCCCATAAACCTGGCGGGCAGAAAGTGACAAATCTCGACTCTGAAGGTAAGTTAATATATAATCCCGAACTCTGTAGTCGCGATTATAGAACACGGGAGGCGCCGAAAAAGGATGAGCTCAATTACAGTGTATTTTGCTCGTTTTTGTGTGTCCCCCGTAATAGGCCCGCGGAAACAAAACGTGGCGGTTATAGTAGAATGGCTGGTGGCAGGCGAACATTGAAAAAGCGACGCGTTGGTGGTGGGCGCACTTCTGCGCGTCAGGCAGCGAAGAAGGAGGCTGCAGCACATAAGGCTGCTCAGGAGGCTTCTGCAGCACAAGCGGCGGCTGCGGCTGCAGCACAAGAAGCGGCAGCAGCCGCTGCTGCCGCTGCTGCAGGAGTTGTCGCGCCGCAAGAAGCAGTGGCAGCTGCAAACATAGCAGGGCATGCAGCTGCAAAAGCAACTTCCGCATCACGTCGCTCTGCATCTGCTGCAAAATCTACACGTAAAACATTAAAACCATCAATATATTCAACGAAGGCTCTACAACAGGCGCGTCTAGAGGCAATCGGGGAAGCAACTGGAACCGGTGCAGATAAACAATCTTATGTAGCAATGCGAATGAGGCAAGCTGCTCAACAAAAGATTGAAGAAGACCTTGAAGAAATTGCTGTAAGGACCGCAGCACGGCAACAATATCCTGGAGAAGATGCAGCTGCTAAAAAACTACGCAGTGAATTTATAGCAAGGCACTATCGTAATAAGAAAATGGCCCTTTCACAGTTAGGCATGAGTGTAGACGCACTCGCCGAGCAACTTGCTGGATTAAATGTTGGTGCAGGTGCAGGTGCAGGTGCAGGTGCAGGCGGCCATCCAGCAGCGGCACCAGCCTACCCTGCAGCTGCCGCAGGTGCTGACAACCTTGCTGCAACATTTGCAGCATGGTCCCTCGGCCCTCCAGGCGGCCGTTAAACAGCCGCCAACCACTCTTTCGCCTTCGCCAGTCGTAGCACAGCGCTATCAGGCGCCCACATCTGTAACGCAACTATTGCATCTGCACGCTCTATTGGTGATAGACGTGTCAATGCACGCAGCGCAGTCACAATCTTCTCCTTATGCGCATTTACAACCCGATTCTGCTTGAACCCAGGATGCATGCTCATCTTGTGATACTGTGACAACAACATATTCCCAACCGCCCATGCATCATACTTACTCCAATAACTATCCATCCACTCCTTCATCTTCCCATCCCTAAATGCAGCACTCTTTGAAATATATGTCATCAACTCCTGGCGCTGTGAGAACGGATTCGACTTTGCATAGAACGTAATCGGCAACATACCGCGCTTCTCACTCAAAATTCTATTTACCGCCTCCGCCATTGGCACATTATCATCCTTCGCCAACCATAATTCAATCTCAGGCGGCCTCTGCGGAAATCGTGGGTGGAAACTGAATTCTAATATATCATTATATGGCGTTTTCCCATGTATATAAGAAAGGCCAAAATCGATGAGCCGCGGCACATTCATGTCATCAAGGAGAATGTTTGCAGTATGGAGGTCACGGTGAACAACGCCTTTTAGGGTGGCGAGGGCAATTGCCTCCAGTAAATGCTTGCCAAATGCGTAGAAGTCGAAGGTCGCAGGGCTGTATTGGTTGTTACGGAAAAATGCACTCACCGTCCTGTCACCTCCGTAGGGCATTTGAATCATCTGCAGGCGGTCAAGGCCCTTCTTTTGAATGATTTCACAATCCTGGGTATCCTTGTCAAGTGTAAAAACACGATGCGATGGAACACACATTCCTTCCCGGGGAATCACAAAGTAATTGGAGGCAAATGTATACTCTCGTAGAAGATTGGCCACATCCATTTCAGGTTGCAAATCTCTGCGCATTGCAATTTTTGTCACATCATCGGAATGCGTCCCATCAATTGGCTTACCACTTTTACAGGGAAGCAGAGGGTTGCGAAATGCACATCCATACTTACTATCCTCTCCTAATCGCCGCCCTCCGACGAACTCTGTCGTATATGCAAACATCTATCACACGACAACAAATTAGCATGGAGTAGCCGTCGCGGCCCCCAGCTCAGCCAACTTTCTTCAATTAGGACAGGTTATAGGATGCAGACTGCATTATTTATTGCAGCTATAGGCATTTGCCTCGTCATTGTATGGGAGGCACTTGTTCCACGGCATTATAAAGAAGGTTTCACCAGCGGCCTAACAGCAACACCAAAGACGGACCCACTCTGGGCTCAATTTGTCCCTACACGCACGGATGTGAACGCAAACATCGAGGACGGCGCCTACAACCGTGATGGACGCTATTTCAACGGCTACGTCGACATGCAGCGCCTCGGTATATCGCGCGACTTCTGCCGCATGGTGGTCCCTAAAGGGGGCGCGGCCGAGGAGGCGTTCTTCGCATGCGCCCTAGCAGGCACGGAAGGCCTCTCCTCCACCTCCTATCGCACGAAGTCCCTAAAAGACGGTTTTCTCAGGTCCCGTGACAATTATATGCGTGATGTATATCGTGAGGGACGCCCAGCCTATTGCTCCATCCTAAAAGTGGGTCCTGACACATTCCAATCACGCTGTTACAGGGCAGGTGATAAGGAATTCTACAGTGTTGACCACCAGGATACGGACCCGCCGCCCGAATATGCAACCCTACTCCGCTTTTATGAAGGTATTATGATGTGGTATCGATTCGGCGATGATATGCAGGACTACGCCTATTCAACGTTTGCTACATACGGGGGAAAACTGCAGTTAGAGGATGGCAAGGCGGGGCTTACATTCAATGGCGTCGACCAGTTCATCCGTCTTGGCGAGAATGCTGACCTCCGCTTCGGTAATAAGACTCCGCTCCGCTTCATGCGCGCAGTGAGTGTCTGGGTCTATTTTGAGGAATTCACCAATAATGCCCATATATTTGATTTTGGGAATGGCGCGGGAGAGGACAATGTGTTCCTCGGCATCTTCGGGCGGGGCAACATGGGCGCACAGACCAATGAAATCCGCGACAGCATCTTGTGCAAAGATACGGCCTCCCTAACTGTCCCTGACGGTCCCAGCGGGGCCCAGCCAGTCCCCGAAGTGACCGCGCAGGAGCTCATGCGAACAACCGGCGCAAATGTAAATGACTACGAGTCAAAGGGGTTCGCAGTCACCGGGCGACGCATGCGAAACACGCAGCCATTTTCAGCACCGACCTCGCAGGAGACGGCCGACCTCCTCTATGAGGTATGGGATGGGAAGCAGCGTATCCTCCGCGTCAAGCTGCCAAACGCAGTTCGCAGACGCAGATGGACCCACATTGCAATTAGCGCGAAGAATATGGACGCCTTCCAGCCCGCCCTGCAGTTCTACATTGACGGTGAGCTCATATATACAAAAGATGTTGGCACTTTGCCGCGACGCAATGCGACAACGAATAATTATATTGGGAAATCGAACTGGGCCGCGGTGACATCCCAATATGAAAATAATGACGAGCTTTTCAAAGGGTCCATATTTGATTTCCGCGTCTATAAGACACCGATGCCGGCGAAGAAGGTGGCAGAGACGTATGACTGGGGCAGGCAGAAGCTGGGCATCGCAGCCGGTCCTCGTGCTGGAGCCTTGTCCAACGTCCTAATTGCCTCGACCCCGAAAAACGCCACACAGCAGGCCCTCGAAGATGGCGAGGTGGCTGCCGCAGATAAGGCAAATAAAGAAAAAACTGCTTAATGTAGATGAGTTTTATAGATACGACCCCTGCAAATTCGGCAGGCATCTATCCAGCGCTGCCGACAGGTCAATATCCGTCTACGGCAATTCTTGCATCCATGTTAACAACACAGAAGCAAGAACAGTTTTTGTTTGCGTATGTTTCTTCTACAAATGCGGCCGCTGGCGCCACGGCGCCACGGGTCCAGTTCCGTTCATATCAGGATTATGTCAATTATAAAATGGCGACCTTTGCAAATCGCCAGGACCCGAATAAGGCTGTTTAGAGCGACGCAAGTCGCGGACCAGAGCAATCCATCCCTAAATGCTAAGATGGTCCGCAGCCCTTTTTAGTTTTTGATTACGTAGTTGTTGAGCTTTATTATAGTAATAGTCTTGCTCACGAAATGCTTTTAGGACTTCGTTGAATCCTGCTAACTGGTCTTTTGTGACAATTAGGATATTGGAGGCTGTATTTGTCCGGCCTTCGAGCTCTTGTAGCTGGACGTAGGAGGGGAGAGTTGCTTTATTTGCTTGAGGATGCGGCTGCGGCTGCGGCTGCGGCTGGGGCTGGTGCTGCTGCAGCTCTGCGGAGGAGGGCTCTTGAGCGGGCGATTTGTGTTCGGCGCCATTCGACGAGTTTTGGCTCTGCGGACTGGCGCCACTCTGCGGTGAGTTCGAGAGTGTCTGTGCCGGCATCATAGGTTCCGAGCTTGAGCAGGTGGCGCCCGTCTGCAATGCTTGTTGATTCATGCACATTGTTACCGGCATCGCTGCACCCGTCGGCACCGAGCCATGCGTAAAGGTCTCCGCCTCGGACGAAGAATGGGATTCCATGGATGATTTTGCGCTCATAACTCATTTATAATGGCTTGCTTGCTTTGAGTAGCCGAGGGTCTGCGCGTCAATTTTTCAACATGGTATTGGAATCTGTTTTCTCTGGTATTGTTAGAATTGAAATGGATTATGACGCAATGATTGCAGCTGCTAAGTCTGATACTGTAAAAAAAGCTCTTGGTAAACTGAAGGCTGGTAGGGTTGGACATCTAACGTTTCGTGAGGGTCTTGAGACAATTAGGGATGAAATCGATACAAAAAACAACCCCAAGGATGTAGAGGAGCATCTAAAGAAGTATCGTGATGCGCTGGTAATTCTCGCTATGCTGGATGGAAATGCAGCACCTGCAAATGTGAATGCGCGGGTGAATGCTGTGCGCAATGCTTTTACACGGCGCGTTAGTGAGCGCAAGGCAGCACGCAAGGCGGAGTCTGCTGCAAAGCGGACTGCGAAGGCCCCGAAGACATCTGCCGAGAAGGCGGCCAACAAGGCGCATAAAGAACAGCTTGCTGCGGAGAAGAAGGCAACTCTTGCTGAGCGCCTGGCTGGACTACGTGCTGGCCCGAAGGGCCGTGGCCCTGAAAAGGCTGCTGCTGTGGAGGAACTTCTGGCAACTATCACACTTGATAAGCCGCCGGCATATATCCAGGATGTAATTGATAAGCTGCGTTCTCAGTTACTCCGTTTCAATAAGGAGGCAAAAACAGACGCGAAGCTGTCAATCAGGAAGCATCTGCGTGAACTGAAGGGTGCTTTAGAGGATAAACAGGAGGCTGGGCGCATTAAACCTGCTACAGCGCGTGAATATACGCAAAAGATTGATGCACTAGAGATACTTGCAGGTGCAGTGCAGTATGAGACAAACGTGGAGCTGTCTAACAACAATGCAATGTCTGTGGCAACTACTGCAACATCTGCTGGTCGTAGCCGTGCAGTTGGCTCTCCCATGAGCTGCAAGGTGCTGCGTCACCCTTGCAATCCTAAGATTAAAATTAATAAGGAGCAGCTGATGCGCGCTGCCCAGCAGATTATGGAGACTGGCCACGCTCTGCGTGAGCCTGGCTTCCCTGGCACAGAGGGCGCTGCGAAGTCCTCTCGCAGCCGCTCTGGGTCCGTTGCAGGTCCTGCCGCATCTGCGGCAGCGGCAGCTGCTTCTGAGGGTGCGGCCGCAGGTGCAGGTGGCAAGGGGGCTAGCAACAAGTAAGGGGCTTGGCATTAAAAATATTAGCATAGTTTGATAATTTATATTATGTATTTTTTTGATATATCATATAAATTTCTTCAAATTCACTCTAGAAGTCCGCATCAAGGCTGAAGCTCGCCTTGCCGAAGGCAAGGCTGCGCTAGTCACTTGATAATATCTATTCAAAGCTCTGCCGAAGGCAGAGCTTTCTTTAGAAATCAGCATCAAGGCTGAAGCTCATTTCTTCCCGTGTCTTCCCCACGCCCGCCTTTGCATAGCTCGTCACCCGCTTCTCAAAGAAGTTATCCTTCCCCTCCAATGAAATGCGCTCCATGAACTCAAATGGATTCGCCGTCTGGTAGCGCTTCCCATACCCTAATTGCTGTAATAGGCGGTCTGCCACAAATTCAATATATTGCGACATCAGGCGCGCATTCATGCCAATTAGCTCGCAAGGAAGCGCCTTTGTAATGAAATACTTTTCAATCTCAACTGCCTCCTCAATAATCTGATACACCTTCTCCTGCGGCAGCCTGTGCACAAGCTCCTTATAGAGCTCGCACGCAAAGTCTGTGTGAAGTGCCTCATCACGGCTAATGAATTCATTGGAGGTTGTGAGGCCAGGCATAATACCCTGCTCCTTCAGCCAGAAGATGGCGCAGAAGGACCCGCTGAAGAAGATGCCCTCCACTGCGGCGAATCCAATTAGGCGCGTGGCAAAGCTGGCATCCGCGCTCGTAATCCAGCGCTGGGCCCAATCTGCCTTTTTCTGCACACAAGGAATCGTCTGAATCGCTCGCTGAATCTCGAGCTTCTCATCCTTGTCCTCAATATATGTGTCAATTAGGAGTGCGTACTGCTCCGAATGAATCGACTCCATTGCATTCTGAATTGCGTAGAAGCAACGCGCCTCTGGAAGCTGCACCTCATTGCTAAAACGGAGGCTCAAGTTCTCCATCACAATTCCATCGGACCCGTGGAAGAATCCCAGCACATACTTAATGAAATGCTGCTTCTTCGGGTCGAGTGCGCGCCATTGTGCCACATCCTTGCTCAGGTCCACCTCCTCAGGCGTCCAGAACACTGCCACATGCTGCTTATATTTCGCGTAGAGGTGCGGCTTCTGAATTGGGAAGAGCGAGAAACGGTCAGGATTTGGTGTTAGCAGTGGCTCCAGGGCTGCAGCAGCCGCTGCCTCGGCACTTTCCGCTCTCTCTAAAAGTAGAGAAGGGATATGGTCTGCCGAGGCGTTTGTAGCAGAGCCGCGCCATTCTGGGGACAACATAGGGGCTTTTAGGGAGGCACGTGCCTCTTCTAGAGAATTGTGTGGGGACTCGGGCATGGCTGCCATCAGGATAACTAATAAGTTGGCCGGGAAATTTAGGCTTGCCTGGGCGTCTTTAGGCCCGCCGGCTGGCCTCAACTTTTTGTTTGGCCGGCGGCCAAGCCGCCCCTCTTTAATTCCTCAGCCTATACTAATAGGATGTCAAAACAGGCCCAGCGGCAACCAATCATCCTCTTCATATTCCATCGCGACTTGCGTATCGTTGATAACAACTCCCTAAAAGCCGCAGCAGCAGCCGCCACAGAAGCCGGTGCACGCATCCTCCCCGTCTTCATCTTCACCCCCGAACAGGTCGGCAAAGAGAACCACTTTCGGTCCATGGCCGCCATCCAATTCATGATTCAGAGTCTCCTCGAACTCGATGAGGACCTGAAGGGCGAAGGCACACGCCTCCAGGCATTCCACGGCGATGTCCTCGCAGTCGTCGAAGGCCTCAAGCGGTCCCATAATGTCGCAGGCATCTTCGAAACGGCAGATTACACTCCCTACGCAAAGGAGCGTACCTCCATCCTTCACATGGCTGCACTAAAAGACGGCATCCCATTCCAGGCAGTCCACGACACCTATTTAACAGTCCCTGGCAGCGTCCTAAATGGCACTGGACGACCCTTCCAGAAATTCACACCATTCTGGGAAACAGCACGGCGGCAGCGTGTGGCAGCACCCGAAGGAAAGTCAGTTAGGAAGGGCTTGTGGCTACCTGCGACTGCGACGGACCTGCAGAAAATCTGCAGACAGATTTTGTCGGCAGGTGCAGCAGCAGCGCCGCCGGCGGCTGACCTGCATGTCCGTGGTGGCCGCCGAGAGGGTTTGAAACTGCTCGCAGAGTTGCCAAGTCGCAGATACAACACCAATCATAATCTGGCAGACCACCCTACAAGCAGCCTCTCTGCCCATCACCACTTCGGGACAGTGTCAATTAGAGAGAGCTACGCAGTAGGACGCCGCCACTCTAACTTAACTGAATTTGTTCGACAACTCTACTGGCGCGACTTTTACGGTCACATCTGCTGGGCATTCGAGGGACTCTATGGAGAGAGCCCCTATGCATTCCAGGGCAAGGGGCCGTGGAAAGCGGATGCTGCTGCACGGGCCAAATTCGCGAAATGGTCTGCCGGCCGCACCGGCCAGCCCATCGTCGACGCCGGCATCAAGCAGCTCCTCGCAACTGGCTACATGCATAATAGGGTCCGCCTTGTCGTTGCTTCCTATCTCGTAAAGGACCTGAAAGTATATTGGCGCTGGGGTGAGGCCTTTTTTGCACAGCATTTAGTGGACTACGATTTCGCCCAGAACTTCGGGAATTGGTGCTGGGTCGCTTCCGTGCTCCCCTTCTCACAACCCCCCTTCCGTCGCTTCGACCCTGAGCGGACGGCCGAGACAATCGACCCTGACGGTGCCTATCGCGCGAAATGGCTTGGGTCTGACGCAACTCAATCAGAAAAGAATTAAATGTGAATGATAAATATATGGAAGCCGCTGCAGGTGCTGGAGGAACACCCGAACCAACATTGGCAAATTTATTAAAGGAGTCAATGAAACATCAGAGAGAAACAGCAAAATTTCAGAGAGAAATAGCAAAAGCCACTAAAGGGTTTAAACAACCACAACCTCGTAAAGCATCTGACAGCCAAAGGAGGTGGCAAGCATTTCAACACTTTATTCATGCAAAACTACAAAAGAATAATCCAAATGCACCATTTAAAAATGCAATGAATGCATCAGGTCAATTATGGGAGGCTGGTAATCCAAAAACAAAAGAAATGGCTGCAGAATTTGAAGAATATTTAAAAGAACATCCTATACCATCTGCTGAGGAAGTGATGGCAGCTCATCAAGAAAAGTTAGAAGCTATTGCAGGCGTAGCTGCAAATCGTCTTGCACAAAGGCAATTATCAAGCCTAACATATTTTGAAAAAACTTTATTAACAAAAATGAACGAGATTAATGATAATGTTACACGTCTTATTGAAACTCTGAGCCCAATTGAAGGAGGTTATAGAAACAATACGCGTAAACATATTCGTAAGAATAATATGTCACGTAAACAGTATAAGTAATCTATTTATACCTTCCTAATTGCATAAATCTAAATATACATGCCGCCACCGTCGATCCTGACGGCGCCTATCGCGCTAAATGGCTTTCTTAAGAAATTTTTTATAATTCCATTTCGCTGATATATATTGCGGTATAATATATCCTACTTTATTTATTGATATATATTTATGAGTAGAAACTTTGCGCAGTTTATTTTTGCGCGTTGCTTGGCGCCGCTGCCGTTGCCGTTGCCGCCTGCTACCACCAGTCCATTTTGCTTCATATGATTCAAAATATATAGGCTTCGTTTTCTCATTATTTTGTAAATCAATTGTCCATTTCATATTTTCAAAATGTGCCTTATTTTCAAATATAATATATAGCGCATCTTTCACCCATTGATAAATAATACTACATTTACGTTTGCCATATATCTCACTAATAGTAGCAAAAAACTCCGCCCATGTTTTAGAGCTTTTATAAAGAGGCTCTAATTCATCTTTCAGTGTTTGATTATATCCAAATTCAAATGTAGCAGGTTTCATCGCAGGATTATCAAAATTTGTTTTTAGGACTGTGTATTCTTCATGACCAGCATCTAAATGCGCATTAAAATAATATTCATACCATGTTGCACGATAAAATGCAATATGAAACGGCTTCATTTCAACTTCATGGGAACCTCCTTCAGGTAATGCACATGAGAAATGACTAGTATCATCTAAATGAATATAACGTATATTTCCATTTAATGATTTAGCAATTGATAACGCAAGTAATATAACTTGTTGGGAACGAGGGTCGTCCATTTCTATCGAACATTCAACATGCCGCTCAACCCAACTAAGACGACCTTCCTGCCCTGTTGCAGATATCATCAAATTCAGACATTTTTTATTAGAGCCGCCAAGATTTATATTATATGAGTCAGGTGCGCCCGTATTTCTATTGAAATATTCAGTTAGTGATAATAAAAATGAATGCCCATTCGATTTTATGACCAGTTCTCGGGAAGTCATTCTATAACTGAACTATATTTTGCCCTCTGCCGCCTATCACGCTTGTAGGAAAAATTGAGAGCAGCAGCAGCACATAGCTACTGCGACCATTCAATGTCCCTAACTGACGCAGATTTCCCAATCATAACTGAATATAGTCAATACAAAGGCGATAAACTATGTATTGATATATATGAAAATTTTATAACAGCTGCGGCAGCGGCGGCAGCCATGACAGCAATTATGAAGAATGGGGCCTTCCGCCATCCACATATGACAAAAGCCGGCACACCTTCTAAAAGACGCAATAAAATCATTTACGGTGATGAGGATGTTCCTTATTACAAATTCACATATATGAATAAAGATATATTTACGCGTATAAATTCATGGACATCATTGCCTATTTTGCGCAGCATACGTGATAAAATTAAAGAGCTCACTGGTCAACATTACCATGTTTGTGTTGTGCAATTATATAATTGCGGTGAAGTTGGCATTGACCCGCATCGAGATAAAGAAATGGAACCTGGCACAATTATTGCATCGCTGAGCCTCGGTGAGACACGTATTATGCGGTTTTCGAAAGCAGGATATGAAACCGTCGATATTGCTTTGCCGGCTGGCACACTCTGTCTTATGAACCCGCCTACGAATGATTATTGGCTTCATTCAATCCCAAAAGATAAGACGACTGCGCCGCGAATTAGCCTCGTATTCCGCAATTGTGAAAAGATGCGACGCCGGCCTACGTTTCAATTAGGCGCTGCCGATAAAAGCATTCTGTCATTACAATAACTTGTAATTGCACAATGCAGCAGGAGCCGGCAGCAGCAGCACGACATATCTTGCCAAAACCGCCTATTGTCGACAAACACAAATGCTACGCAGCCGCTTATCAGCCCAATGATATTTTCTGGGGCATAGGCATCGAGTGCGAGGCATACATCGAGGCAGCGGATGCTGCCCAGCGGGTCATCCCAGGGGCCCAATTCTACACCAATCAGCGCGCAGAACGTTATAGTGTCTCCTATTATCAGTCTTACAAGGCCGGCATTTACAATCAGGCACTCAAGGGACTCATCGACCCGAGCGGCAGCTACACACTTCCCTATCTCCTAAATGCACATTCCCTCAGCCGTGTCGATGCTGCCGGCCAACATACGACCGCGTTCAAAAAGGTCACCGGTATAGCTGCGCCATACGTCGATGTCTCTCCAAATGCGGCAGCAGCGGCAGACAAGCCCACCTATACTCTCATACCAAATAGTCGATGTGCCGGCCCTCTAATTGACACCCTTGCAGCCGCCGACCCCTATTTCAAGCTCAGCGACGGCATCCGCGCAGAGAGCTTCATACTCGACGGGGATTCCATAGAAATTGCCACACGCGGCTTCTATAAAACGAGTGTCGAAAAATGTGTAGCCGAATTTGCCGCCATGCGCTCCGAATTCATCAACCGCCTAAATGCAGCCTGGACAACCGCTCAACTACCCGCCGCGCTCGCACCCTTCCGCTGGATGCGCACAAACTACCCCTTTGCCATTTATCATAGCAACCCCCAAAATATTGGTATATTTAATAATGGAACATATCATATAAATTTAACAATACCGACGAAACTCGATGGACGGGCGATTGTGCGCGACGGGCCACTTTTCATTAAACAACATCGGTCTGCTGCGCGGTTCATCCAATGGCTCGAGCCATTCCTAATTGCCAATTACGGGACGGCTGACTCACTCTCTAAAAGTCCCATATCAGGTCACCGATTTTCCGCGGCAAGTCAACGGGTAGCGGTTAGTCGGTATATTGGAATCGGCTCCTATAATACGACGCAAATGCGCCAGGGAAAAATTAATAGCTTGCCGCGCGCCGAAGTTCGTGTAACCGCGGAGGATGGCTGGATGACAAGTTACAGCCCAGAGTCCGCATACGTGCAGTTAGAGGAGGTTGGGATGGACATCAATTTCCATAAACATTATAATCACGGCCTCGAGCTCCGCTTTTTTGATTATTTTGATGAAGCGCGGCTGGAGCCACTATTAGGGACTCTTGTGCAGGCTATCGACCATTCGCAGGCCCTCCCTTTGACACCTCCTCCCAATTCTGCAGTCTGGAATGTGCTCGTTGAGGAGGTCATGATGCGTGGACCGAAAGCGATGATATATAGCTGTATGACTGGCGAATTGTCTGCCCTATTTGGGCTCGAGGTGCGCGTAGGGACTGTGCGACAGGTGTGGGGCGATATTCAGCGGCAATTAGAGAGGCGGTGGCTCGGCCGCGGAATCTGCTCACGACTCATGATTGAACGGCGGCGGCCGCTCTGGGTGCATATTGAACGCCCCTTTGGAGCTGTGGCAATTGAGGCATGTATTGCGGCTGCTGAGGCAACTGATGTATACGAGCTTCGGATTCCGAGGGAAACGGCCACGGCTGCAAGCAAGCAGGTCATTCCCGTCAACATGGAGCCTGGCGCCGTCTTCCAGGTCGATTCACCCTATAAGCGAGGGGCAAAAGAGTCCCAACCCCTCCTCCCCACTATTCCCGAAGTGGGGCCGCCCGTCCGCAAGAAGGGATTCTGGGCAAAATTAAATGGGTGTTGCATGTAGGGGTGCATGCAACAAATGGCACATAATAAACAGGGCGCCGGCTCTGATGTAGCAGAACGCGGTAAATGGCAGTTTGTCCGACTCATCGACATCTTCTTCCTCGGTCCCTTCATGATGCTCCTCGCATATGAAATACGCCGATATGTTGCTGAATGGAAATGGATGACTCTCTATTTCTTCGGTATCACAACAATTGCAGTTAATCTCTATTTTTACCTTAAAATTGCTAAACATGATTGGCGTGAGAATAATGGGCTTATTTTAATATAAATTATGACGGTGTAAAATTGATTATATATTATGATATAAAATATAATTAGCTTCACAGAATGTCGGCAGAATCTGCCCTTGCATACGCGCGCACCTTAATTGGACTCCCTTATAGATGGTATAGGGCCGGCGAAGAAATTACAGGGGATGATAAATTCTACGCGGCAGATGGACCTGCGCCTGCAGCTGCAGACCTGCGAGCCGCAGACAAGTGTATCGTCTGCACTGGCGTGGCGAACCTGATGCGCCGCCATGTCGGTCTGCCAGTTCCTCCTGCAGACGCAGATGCAGGTTACCCCTTCCCTGGAACAACTGATACATGGTTCCGATATCTAGAAGAGCGAGGGAAGCTCAAGCCATTCGTCCTAACTGTCGCACTCGAAGGAGGCTACGCCGCAGGCTCATTGCTGCTCCGAAACTTCGGCAACATCACGACAGACCAGGGACATGTCGCCGTCCTAATTGACAATACTCATATATTACACGCATATGCTATATATGACTATGAGACAAGTGAGCAACAAGGAATTAAAAATGTGGGAGAGTGTAATATAACTGATTTGGAGTATTCGCATTCATATGCCGAGGGCGGCTATTATACACATATATGTGAGGCGGCAGATTGGCT
>JACCDO010457719.1_pt1 | contig 52668 bp, 65 predicted proteins | sample 7446101 | NCBI WGS metagenome assembly JACCDO01 (sample SAMN15323440, study PRJNA562643) | freshwater metagenome | isolation source: river surface water | place: USA:Blue River Watershed | collected 2017-08-16 | reverse complement strand
GACGGAGTTGATGACGGAGTTGATGACGGAGTTGATGACGGAGTTGATGACGGAGTTGATGACGGAGTGTAAGTGCATTTATTTATAGATTTACATGTACCTGTTAAAGATACAACGCCTGTGATATATAATGCAAGTAATAGCATTTTATATAAATACTTTTTATTCCTTTAACTTGAACTTGATATAACTTCATTTAACTCTGTGTTAAAACTCTTGTAATAATCTAGTTTATTTTCAATATCAGATAATCCTGTGTCTATTTTAAGAAGTATTATGTCAATCCTTGAGATTATATTATGATCTGTTTTATAAGTAAACTTCAAATTTTCTATTCCAGCTCTTGCACTTTTAAGTTCTGTACAGAGAAGTTCCAAGTCTTGACAATTTTTTTGATATTCTTCTGTTTCTGAGTATGACTCGTTCATACTTTTAGAATTGAGTATATATTTAAAAGTATCAAGCGATTCTGTTATGATGCTATTTATTTCAAAAATAGCTTGTTTTCTTGAATCATTAGAGATGAACCTCTTTATGAACTGATACATACCGTCGTTTTCAAGAGAAATTATACCCTCATAACTACGAGCTATTCTTCCATTTTTTTGAATTTTACTGATGATTTTCAGATTAATTAAAAGTTTGTCCGATATCATACAAAATCTAAAGAAAAAAAAATATATTTAATGCTACTGTAACAAGAACTCTTGCAATCCATATGATAAACTTTAAAATATATTCTTTATATTATATACATGGACACTAGACCTTCTTGGGATGAATATTTTATGGAAATTACCAAACTAACAAGCCAAAGAAGTAACTGTATAAAAAGAAAAGTAGGCTGTATAGTAGTAAAAGATACTAGAATACTTTCATTGGGATACAACGGAACACCGAAAGGTTTGCTTAATTGCTTTGAAGGAGGTTGTGATAGATGTAACAAAGGAGATTCATGCGGTACAAATTTAGATATATGCGTCTGTCTCCATGCAGAAGAAAATGCTCTTCTTTTTGCTAATAAATCAGATTTGGTAGATTCAACTATTTATGTTACTCTTTTTCCATGCGTCGGTTGTACAAAAAAAATTATACAATGCGGAATAAAACGACTAGTATTTCTTCAATCTTATAATGAAAAAATGGAAGAAATAAGTAAAAAAATTCTATACTCTAGTGGTATATTAATGGAACAAGTTTAATTGTACTGCCGAGACTTGCACTCGGTAAATTGCTTTATAAGAACAATATGATACTACATTCATCACAGTACATGTTAACTTTGTTATTAACATGTAATATGGACTTAATACATATTATGTAGTTTTTATTTCTTTAAGTTATTGTGATGATACAAATATTTAAAGAAATAAAAATAAAAAATTACATAATGGAAAGCGTATCTACTATAGAGGAATGGAAAAGGCTTTTAGAAACAAAACTAAAGGACTTTGATAAAGAACTAGAAGTTCTTAAACAAGATCCTGTTAAAAACAAAGATAAAATTTACCTTAAAGAACAGATGATTAAACAGTACTCGTATTATGCTAATCAGAAGTAAGAGTTAAGTTCTTTAATTATACTAGAACCCCTGGTTTCTAATACATCTGGTATAAAAGCATGTATTAAAAAGCAACAAGAAGCATAAAAAGACTTCATTGAGAATCCAATACTTCTCTTGAAATGATCTAAATATGAAATATTATTGTTATCTAAATGTCTCATTTTTTTTTCTTGTATAACTTTATACAAGAAAAATGTGGGCAAAATATATATCTATTGTTATTCTACTTGCTTTGATAGGAGTTTCTTCCTTTAAAATAAATGAACATAAAGATGATATAGATAAAACTAATCTAGCTATTTATTCCTCTATAACTGGAATTTCTTCTCTGCTTGTATTGTATTTTATTTATCTAATCTGGACTCATATGTCACCAAGAGATAAAGTTATAGATGCTGTATTGAATGATTTCTTGAAAATAAACGAAGAAGTTTAAACTACAGTGTATCTTACTAAAAATTGTATAATATGTTCTGATGTACTTCCAGATGTAAATTTTATTTTAGCTCTAGTAGAAGATGCTACTGCATATCCTACTATATTTTCGACACTATAGAAATTAGTATTATCATGATGGCCATTTAATGTTATTGATATATCATAAGAATTAGACCAATTTGTAGTAACATTTGGAAGAGCGAATTCAAATGAAGTAACTGTTGTAGAAGAGGTAGGTGTTACTCTGAAACATCCACTTAATGTTCTATCTGGTTCTGTAGAAATCATAGATACATTGGCCTGCGATATAGAAGAAACATTTGTTAGATTAGACGTAGTCAAAGAAGGATTTGTTACAAAACCGGTTACACTTGATACAGTTAAACTTTTTACATGTAAATCTTGATAATCTACAAGAGGAAATACACCAGCACCACTGTCATAAGGAACCTTTCCTAAAACCCACTCGTCGTTAGTGTCATCGTAAAAAGCACCACTATATGTTCCAGAATAAAGTTCATACGAGTCTCCAGAAGCTGGAGCTGTCGCGAGGTCTAACCCATCTAAAAACGTTGCCGTATTGTCAGATGTTATATAAATAGTAGCGGTTTTAGTAGTTCCATTATAAGTATTTATTCTTCTTACTTGATTGTTACCTACGCCACTTGTTATTTTTATCCACCATCCTTGATAAGCATTGTTTACTCCACTTGCACTAGAGTTAAGAACTAAAGTAGCAGGAGTAGAGCTTCCAGATTGAAAAGTAGAGGTTACGTCAGGAGTGTCTAAAATTACTTGACCTCCTGTTCCTATATTGTTGGGAGTTTGATATCTTCTTACAAGTAAACCTCCATCTGATAGTGTATTGGGTAAAGAATTAACTATTAAGGCGTTGTCTTCTATTGTTACTACCGTGGAGTTTACGGTAGTAGTTGTCCCGCTTACAGTAAGGTCTCCTACAACTGTTAAATTATCACCTACTGTTACCTCGCTGACAGAATGACCTATCGTTACTGGAACTCCAGATGTTGTTGTTCCTATTTTTATACCGTTAACTGTATTTGCTGAACTTATTGTAACAGAGGCAGTGCCGTTAAGTACTAAATCATTTGACTGTGCATCTATTGTTATATCATTTACACTACTTTTTATGTCTATTGTACCGCTTACAAGATAAGATATAGAACCTGTTCCTAACGTACTAAAAGTACCAAAAGATGTATTGATTAATGTTTGACCAAATGAAGAAGCACCTGATACATTTAGATTTTCAGATATACCAACACCTCCTGTAACTACAAGAGTTCCTGTACTAAAACTTGTACTAGTTGTATTGGCAGTAAGAAGAACTTGACCATCTAATCTAGTGATACCGCTATCGACGAACAAACTGTATCGATTGGTCAACGTTTGATTTGTTCCAGCAACAGGAGAACCTTCTATGTAGAGAGTAGAAGCATTTGTAGTAGTTACAGATGAGTTTTGAGCCGCCAAAGTTGTAATCTTTAAATTAACAAGATTGTTTTGAGAAGCAGTACCACTAGCAGAAGTTAATGTGTCAGTAAAAGTATTACCTCCTGATAATATCCCATGACTCGTTATATCTGTACCAGAATAATTGGTTGTAGCTACCTTTATGTTTTTGGAAAAATCAGAAGTTCCACCTATAAATATCATTTTCGCTACTGCCAAACCTCCTGCTGTTGTAAAAGAACCTCCGTTTGTACTATTAATTGCCTCAGTTGTATTCGAAATACCTATACCGCCAGAAGTCACAAAAGTTCCAGTACTACTTGAAGTAGAAGAAACAGTACCTGTTAAAATCACTGAAACTGTATTTAATGTTCCATCCCCGTCCAATCTCATTCTTTCAGTTGTCCCGGTGTACCAATAAAATTTTTGCGTAGAAGAAGGCACAGAGTTCCATATACCAAGAGTTTCTACTCCTATAGCAAAATCAGAAAGCGAACCTGTCAAACTAGGATATAATAATAATTTTGTACCATTACTTCTTGTAGTAAAAGAAGGAGGAGCTACACCTGCTTGTCTGAAAGCTATGGTGTTTTTAGTTGAGTTATAAAGAGTTATATCTCCATCTATGTTTAAAGTTCCTTCTGTTCCAACCAAAGAAACTGTATTTCCTATAGAACTTCCTGCTTTAATATAAGAAGAACCATCTATATGAGTAGAACCTGTTATACCTACACCTCCCTGTACTCTTACACTGCCTGTTATAGAACTTGTTGATGCTTCTGCTGAAGAGAATGTTATAGGAATTGTTATATCATTTACAGAATCTAATCTTTTATTTACAGAATTATAAGTCATTACACCATCTGACAGAGGGTTATCTTCTCTTGTAGCAAGTACTTGAAGATTCCCTATCTCTCCTATAGCTACAGAGTCGTCAGATTCTCTGAATACTATCTGGTAATCAGTTAAAGCACCCCTTTCTATCTGAATACCTGCTAACCCAAGTGTAACTCCTGAACCAACTTCCGGTGTATTGATTTCTATTATATTATCTTTTATCATCAATATATCTGTACCTACAATAGTGGTATTACCAGTTACCGTTAAATTTCCATCTATTTGAGCATCTCCTGTTAAAGTTAAGTTATTAAAAGTAGGACTTGATGTAGGAGTAAGAGGTTGTGATACATAACTTGATTGTATGTCAACCAAGCTGTATACTGAGAGAAAATTATCTCTACTATTAGTTAATACTTTAGGCATTAATTAATAATAAATAATAAAAAAAGTTTCTTTAATTAAACACATGTATCTGATATTTTCGCTCTTGTTGTAGTTAAGAGATATGTAGCAATTTCAGGTGCATGTCGGTCATCAAGAGTCAAATTTAGGGGTACAAGAGCTTCGTACATAGCCCTTTTTAATGCATCTTCAGAACCGTATTTATCTACCAATTCTTTAATAGTTATTTTTTCACATCCTATTTTTGTATTAGACGTAGGATTAATAATCTCAAAAGCTTCTGAAAGCATAAGTGTATCAGTAGTAATAGTTGTCACAAACAGTGTCATCGCAAATGCAACTGCTAAGGAAACAAGTATATTCTTATTACGTTGGAAGTTGTAAAGAGTAAAGGTAGTGAACATCACAAATTCTGACATAAAAAATTGTTTTATTCCCTTGTTAAGATTAGAAATAGTTATTGCTATTATTAGCATATAGACATTGTCCACCATAGCTGCAACTTGTCGATCCATTATATAAAACTTAAATAAAAAAAAATAAAATAATTAATGAAAGAAGAATTAAAAGACCAACTTGAAGAAATTTTCAAAAACAAAACATTTTCACAGAACATTTATTATGATATTTTTAAAATTTTCAAAACTAGAGGAGAGCAATACTCTAACAATTCAAATGGAGTTTTTATAAACTTAACAGATTGCAAAGAAGACACAATCAAGGAAGTTTTTGATTATATTCAAAATATAGAGAAGAATAACTTAGAACATGAAACTTATCTTCAAAACACGGAAAAAAAATTAGATGATTTAAAGAAGTCTATAAAAGACACTGAAAAAAACGACCTAAAAATAAAAAAAATCAAAAAAACAAAAAAGCAAACAGCTGTATCTAATAAAATCCTTGACAAAGAACTTCAACCAGAAAAAATAGTATATAAAGGCGTATACAAAAGAATTTATAACAACATGAAAGGGTATAAAAATAAAACACCCAAAAAAGAACATGTAAAGGAAGAATCAACTAGTATCTTCGACACAGAAGACGAACATCATGATCCAGAAATTGAAGATATCGATCCAGAAATTGAAGAGATAGAAGAAATTGATTTTGAAGACTTAAATAAAGATGATGAAGATCTCTTTGGTGAAGATTCAGAGGAAGACTAATCTCACGTGGTTTTATATTCCAAAATATCTTTGATATACGAAGAGGGTAGAGGCGATAAAGGAGGAGATTTACTAGTCTTTCTTTTTTTATTTTTTATATATTTTTCCCATATTTGTTTCTCTTGAGTTATATAATCCATGAGAGATTTCTTATCTATATTTGCTGGTAACCTTGATTTATCTTTCTTTTGTTTTTTACCAGCGCTATAAGCTATACTTTTGTTTACAAAAGTGCTCAACACTCTTACAGAATCCGGATCTAATTCTGATAGTTCTGCAGAAGAAAGTTTTATGAGTTCAGGGATTTCTTTAGGTTTTATTTCCTTTTCTGGTTTAAAACTCACGCCAGAACTATTAGATCCAACTGAAGATCGTCTACCTGAAGATATCGAACTACCCGCACTTCTCTTTCTTTTAGATGTAAAAAGAGAACCAGAACTAGAAATAGAACTTGATCTAGAACTTGATCTAGAACTTACTGGAGATGCGACAGGTTTGTCTATTTTCATTCCCTGTCCTTGTCTTGTAACTTCATTAAGTCTTTTAGAAAGGTCTTGTGCAAGAGTATATTTTTCCGCTCTTGAGAGATATTTAGATTTCTTACCTTTCTTCAAATCTTCTATTTTTCGTTCGACACTGTAAAGACTTTTTGTAACAGGTTCTGCTTTAACTAATCCTAAAAATTCTTCATCCTTTTCAATTTGCTTTTTTATTTCTTTCGTATATTTATCTCTTAACTTTTGAAGAGTTCCTTTTTGTTTAGTTCTTTTAGATTTTGTCATCATGTTTAAATCCTCTAATTTTTTAGTAACCATAGATACATCTTCTTTTGATTCAAGGTCTTTTATAGTTTTTAATAGGTCTTCATCGCTAAACATAGAAATGTCCTTTGGAGTTAATACGGAAGTTTTTATTTTCTTGTACTGAGGTTTTTCTAAGATTTCTTTTGTCAACTCTTCTACTTCTTTTTTCGTCAAACCCTCTCTTAATGGAGTTTTGCTTCCTTTTCTTCTTCTTTTAAAAGAAATCTTATCTTCTTTTGGTATATTTTTTAAATAATAATCTATATATTCTTCTGGTAGATAATCTATATTTGATTCATTTATAAATCCTTCATCGATCACCTCTTTTATCTCTTTTTCATAAGGCTCTTCCGTTAAATATCTTTTATATTCTTCTCCAAATATACTTTTTACTATGTCATTTACATTTGCTTTTCTTTCTAAAAAGTTAAGAGTTACTACCTTTTTCCTGAGAAGCTTTTCTATCTTAAATTTCTGTTTATGTTGTTCTTCTTTTGACATAGAAGGATATTTAAGAACCTCTTTGAAAAAACTGTCTATTTGTTTTGATAATTCTTTTTTAATAGCCTGATCCTCCATAAATTTAGGAATTTTTTGAATATCATCCTGTGTAATTTCCATCTGTTTTATCATTTGTATGACATCAGAGTTATCGCGTAATCGTCTCTTGGTATATATATCTTTTGCTGCTTTAAGTATACCAGCTGTCTTTCTTACACCCATTATCCTATCTATAGCAGTACCCAAAGGAAGTGGAATATATCTTTTGAAACCTGCTAAATCGCTTTCGGATATATCCCCTCTTCTTATTCGTTCAAGGATATAACCATTAGAGAGATTTCCTCCTTCTCCTTTTACAGTTTTTTTAAAATCTTGTAAGAATTGTTTCTTTTCATCCATTGATAACGTATAATTTATCAAAAGATTATTTTTTTAAAAAAATTGAAGGCAACGCTATTAAAATTCGTATCTTCACCTGGATAACCATAACAATTAGACAATAACTTTACATGTGTATTGAGTATAACCGTATTAACTGATAGGTATGTCCATTAAATCAAGCAATAAGATTATCAAAATCTTCTATGTCTGAAGCAAAGACTGTCTGGAAAGGACTTCCATGATACCTTCCATTACATATATACTGAAATTTCATTATAAACTTTATATAATGAAATTTATTTTTGAGCAATAACTATTCCTTTGAATCTATTCAGTTTATTAATCTGATGTTCTTTCAAACTATCTGTAAGTATCTTTTCTGACTTTCTCTTGTCAAAGGTTATATTTACGTCTATACAGAAGTTCTTATAAGCTCTTATTATCTCTGATAACTCCATTACATCGCTAGCATTTCCAGTAAACTCAAGTTCTCGTGAGATGAAATCTGCATAGTCATCCATTTCTCTTCTATACTCTTCTTTTGCATCTACTATTACTTTCGGCAACTGTATTGACATATTTTCGTGATAATAAAGAGAGCAATCTATTATCCATTTGAGTATTCCTTCTTTGTTTTTATCTAATCTTTCAGGAAGATGTATATCTCCTTTTCTTTCATAAGGTTTAGATTCATGAGGTTTTTCCACAAATGAAAGTCTAAATGGAATCAATACAAGACGCTCAAACATAGCTCTATCTTTTAAATTTATTTTGATTTTATGATTAGAACTGATAAAAGGAACAAATTGAGGACTGAACTCCTTTTGTTTGCCATAGATTTCTCTTATCGAGAGTTTGTCAGTAACACCAGTAAGCGTTTTAATCTGAGCATCGTTTATAATATCATCTTCTTTTGTTTCACTTAAAATACCAAATCTAGAATTCTCTAACTGACAAAGTTCTGTAGAATGGGATCCGGCTGTTTTAGAAGGACTTGCTACAACAACTGACTTATCCATAGTTACTGCGTAAAACCCAAGCACGTTCTTTATCGTATTAAGAAAAAGAGACTTTCCATTGTAACCCTTTTCTCCATAAAGAATAAAGAACATTTTTTGGATAGGATTGCCCTGAAGTCCATAACCAACTGCCCATCTGACATAATTGTAAAGGTCTTCATCTGGACCTTCTATAGAAGAAGTCATGCTTCTTACAAAATTATCAAAATCTGAGGAATCTGCATGAGGGTCGTAAGCTACGTCTATAGCTTTCGTCATGTTATCTTCTGGTACGCATTTTCTGAGAATACCTGTCTTAAGATCTACAACTCCATTCTTACAAGAAAGAAGACCTGGGTTTATATCCTTTATTTTGTCAAACTCATCATCATTAAGAAGAGGTTTAAGAAACTTAAGAATATTGTTAATATTGGTCCCATCATTTAACTTTGTTATCAATTTATTACACAACCCAAGAGTTTCATCTTCTTCATCTAAAGAAAATCCATCATCTTTGGAATTGTCAATGTAAACTTTCTTGAAACCTCTGAGTACGCGAACCACATTTGAAGCTATAAGTCTTTCTATAAAAGAGTACTGGTCTTGTCTCCAAAGATTACCATCCCAATAGTAAGTAGAACCTGTTTTAGAATCATTTATCCATTTGATTCGCTTAGGTTTAAGATACATCTCTTCAAAGATGTTAGACATACCTAAAGCTGAATCATATATACATCTTTTGATAAATCCATGGTCTAGTGTAAATTCATTATAGCAATCCACTTTTTCATAAACATCTACTTTTGCTGATGAAATACTTCCTAGTATTCTTATTATTTTTTTATTAGAGTCATCTACGCAATTTCCAGAATGACAACCGATACATATTAAATTATCTTGCAAGAAACAGAAGAATCCTATTCTGTCATGATATCTGTCCTTATGTGTAAAACAAGGTTCTGTTTTATCGGTATAATTTAACTGTATAAACTTATTTGCATCAATTCTTTCTACTTGAGCACTTGGATGAACTGACTTTATTTTTTCTAGAACAAACTTAAACGTTTCTGCATCTTCTAAATCAATACCTTTAGTGTTTTTGATATTTTTATAGAGATTGTCTCTTTGTTCTGGAACTTCTATGACACAAAATATAGGGTCTACGTTAGTTATAATAAACTCCTTGTCTTCGTCAGAAGAGTTCATTTTTTGCATAGGTATATATTCTCCATGTTTACAATGATTTACTATACGGATATTCTGAGTTCTTTTATAAACGGACATATCAATGATTTCTTCATTAAACTTATCTTTACATGTTGCTCTTATTTTTTTAGCAAGATAAGAAGCACAATTCGTGTTATTAAAAACAATCATAGGAGAATGAGTTGACACAATTATTCTGTAAGAATACTTGAAACCTTCTGTTTTCATTCTATGACAAGAAGCTACATATATGTCATTCTGTTTTAGAGTGTAATCCCATTCCTTTTTAAATATCTCAAATATTGATTCTTTGAGGTCTAAAAGCACTCGTTCAGGAACGAGTTCTGGATATTTTTCAGAATACCATTCTACATCAAGGTAAGGCTTTACTTTGAAATCTTGAAGAATTAATTCATGAAAAATATTTTCATTTAGAGGTAATTCCTTCAGTTTGTCTAAAGCTAAATCCCATGTTTCAAGACATCCATATAATTTATAATTGTAACTGAAACAAGCTTTACCTTTAAAACTTGAATATTCTTTTTTAAACTTCTCAGGTGTTAAGAGGTTTTTTTTGAGTGTTTTTAAATTTTCTTGGGCTTTATTACCCATTCTATTAATCTTAAATATAAAAATTATTTTAAATTAATTATATATAGAACATTTACCTCTACATATATTTAATTTAAAAAATTTACTGCAGTGTAACGTCTCTGTATACATCTTCTGATTTTAATGAATTTTATCGTGTTAATGAAAACTACATCCATATTCCTTTAAATATTAGAGCCATTTAGTAAAATAACTCCGTCTACACGTAATTCCCCTCTTACATATAAACTTCGAGATACATCAATACCACCCATTGCTGCATTTGAATCTGGTTCAAAAAATAGACTTTGTTCTCCATATATTTCTATAAAATCATCCAAATAACTACACCTATAACTAGGTTTTATTATTTTAACATCTGGATAATGCATGTATAGAAACTTAAAAATTTTTATATTGTCATAATTGTAATCGTAAATTCTAATACAATCTGAAGTATAACCTTGAGAATATAAAAATTTAATAAAATCTAACTTCTTGTTTCTTATAGCTATTTGTAATATCTCTTCTTTTGCATGAAAGTAACCTAAACTTTTACAAAATTCAAAGATTTCAATACTACCTGTTATAACAGCATTATTCATTATCTTTTTTTGATTGTCTAAACCGATAGGAGATAACCTTCTTTCAATCTCTTTAAATTGGCGCTTGTTAATACATTCAAAAAGAGCATCCATATTTACTTCTATATTTTCCTTATTAATCAAATAACTAAAACATTTATCAGATTTATACTTCATAGAAATGTGCAAATGACTTGACGTGTAAGTTTCATCTTTATTTTTTTCCAACCATTTTAATACATCTAAAAGGTCATATCTAATAGCCCAACGAAAAGTATGAGCATTTGGCATGTATTTTTTGTTAATATTATTTGTATTCAAAATAACGTTGATTTCAAAATCTAGATAAAAAGTAATCTTATCTAGTAGTTCTTGAGGTAATTTCATTAAATGTTATTACAATTATCATTTTAAATTATGTGGATCTATATAGATAGATGTAAAGTTAGCAGGATATTGTTCATTTCTAAATTCTCTAATTATATAATTATCATACATTGTATTGGCATTGACAGCAGGTTCATTTAAATCTCTTATTTCATCTTCGCTCATATCGTCATCACTATCGAAAAGATATCGAGATTCTTGTGATTCGTGTTCTTCCATTCTTGTATAGAAATAATTAGCTAATCTTGTAAAGAAAAAGGACATTTTACTAAAAATCCAATAAGAAGTAGAATACACAAACCTCATAAACGTGTATGAATTATATAAACAAAATAACATACTAGAGACGACATAATACACTAAAAATACCAAAAAAATAACATCTATCATATTATCATTAGATTATATTTTATTTTTTATATTTTTTTATCACTATATTTCATAAAAAAATGTACATCGAACATCAAGGAAAAAATTATAGCTACGAAACTGAAACCAAAAAACTATACTTAATAGAGGATTCGGCATGGAATACTTTAGGAATTGTTATGTTATTGCTCACAGTATTATTCTTTGCTTATGACTTTATTAAAGATGGCATGAGAACTCTATCTAATTTTAGAGATTTCTTTACTGGAAAAGAAGTTAGTTTTAGAAAATTTATAGGATTTACAAGAAGTAATATGTATAGACAGATAATTAAAATGATCTTATTTATAGTATCTTTTATTCTTTTGTCTATAGAAAACAAAAAAGAAATCTCTCCTATACCTGAAGAAATTAAAGCTAAATTAACATAATTTATAATGAAATTACCTCAAGAAATATTGGACAAGATATTCTTATATTCCGATAAAGAAGATGTGAGTGGATGGTTTTGGCATATAACAGAGTTAAGAAACGACATATACTATATTAAACAAAGCTCTTTGGAACTTGCTTCATGGTATGGAAGTATATTTGCTGTAAAATATTTGTTAAAAGAGAGTTCTAAATTAAATAAAGAAATTGCTCTTATAATAAGTTCAATGATGGGTCATTTAAATATCGTAAAATTTTTAATAGAAAATGGAGTGGAACCTTCTGAAGATTGTATAATTTTATGCAACAATGAAGACATCAAAAACTATATTCTTAACTTAAAGAATTAATTACTTAGAAGATATAATGTATTTTCTATTAATAACAGGTATTTACTCTTTAGCCTATAAATGTAATTACAGTGAAATTGAAGGGCCTGTATGGTCATCTGTTTTATACAAAGAAGAATCTCTTCCAGAAGTTAAATGGATAGAAATTCATGAGTATTGTAGAGCAAAAGGAGATACATCTGTTTATGACGATGCAGGACAAGGTAAATGTGAATATTCAAGAAATATTTGCAAATGGAGTGGTTATTCTTGCGTTATGAACGAGATGAGAGAAAACGACATTTTGGAAGAATGCCAGTCTCTTTTAAGGGATAATACCTTAGTTGACGGCTTAGATAGAGGTAGAAACTATCAAGACGACTACGAAGACGACTATATAGCGAAATGTTAACTAATTTAAAAATAAATTTTCTATATAAATTAGATGGTATTTCCTTTGCAAGCTTCTACACTAGAAGAAGCTTATCCTATGCGTGTTATTACAGAAAGTTCTACAAACAATCCGCCAATGTATGATGATTTAGACCAACTAGAATATTTAGCTAAAGAACTCAAACCTTTTCAAAAACTCAGAATAGTTGATGATAAATTAGAAGTAGACCTTAGATTTCCTCAATATATGTATAGAAAGAGAACAGGAGATTCTAGACAAAAAACACTTGATAAACTTAAAGAATACAAATACTCGGAGTCTCTTATTAAAATTGTAGAACTGCTTTGTACTACAACTTATAAAAATGATACAGTATTTATAGAAGAATGCAATGTTTTTTATAACAAACGAAATATATTAAAGCCAAATAAATAATACTTCTATATGGACAAAAAAGAATATTTTGAACTTATAGAAGAACTTTTTCTTAAGAAAAAAGAACTTATAGATTGGAGTTATGTCACGGAACAGATTGAAGACATGAAATTCGTAGAAGAACACATAGATGAATATGAGTATCCTTTTGATTTTGAAGTACTGGCATCTAATAAAAACCTAACAATAGACTTTGTTATTAGATACATTGATTATTTTAAAAGATATGAAATAAGTGCTCAATTGAATCAACACATAAGTGAAAATATGGAATTTATACTTGAGGATCCACATGTATCCTTAAAAAATAAGAAAATATATAGAGGAACAGAGTATTATGAATTCAAACAAAAATACAGCTGTAAAGATGAAGAATCTTATGGAATATGCGAATATTATAAAAAAATCGCATCCGAATACTACGGAGATCATGAACCTGGAGAAGTAGATTGTGGTTTAATATGTCATGACATATATGGAAACGATCATGATTATCCATTAAGTTTAATCTCGTATAATAACAATGCATATATAGTACATCAAAACCTAACTGAATATGCTATAGATATACTTATTAATAACGATAAAGTTCCTACTTATACGTATCTATACGGTGTGTTTTTAAATTTATCCTTAAATCCCTATATTTCTTTACAAACTAAACTAGATACAAGACATATAATAAGCTGGGATTTTGATGCTATTATGAAAAAATGCTCTTATACTGAAAGAAAACAAATAGAAAAAATCTATAATATAGATAATAATCATAAAGAGATATTTGATAAAATATTAGAAGATAAAACAAAGTGGAAGTTGTTTATAGAAAAATTAAAAAATACAACACAAGAAACTAAAGATGCTCTAAAAGAGTATAACAAAAGAGAGGAACTGGTAGATTTAGTTATGTCACAATTTGACTTAGATCATTATTGGTTTTGGTGTGACAATATTTCAGATATTCTATCTATAGAATTCATACAGAATCACCTCTATTATAAGTACTGGAATTTTGATAAGATACTATCCAGAGATGACTTAACATTTGAATTTTGTAAAAAATTAAGTCATATTGCAAAAGAATCTAAAGAAAGAGAAATCGACTTTAGAAAAATGCATACAGCTTCATTTGTCACCAAAGAGTTGATATTAGAGAATCTAGATTTTCCATGGGATCTACGAGCTTTATTAACAAAAAACTATTGGTAAACTTAAAGAAATATTTTGATAAAAGATTATTAACATGTTTCTGTCTTTTTTATTGATACTTTTTGTACGAGGCATCAGAGATAAAATAAAATTTTGTCAGAAGGATGATGATTGTAGACCTGGGTATTACTGCGAATTTGATATCCAGTGTAATTGGCCAGGGCATTGCTTAGGAGATCCTTGTGAAACATGCAGAGATTGTGATGGAGATTTGGTGTGTTATAAGAATAAATGTACATTATATGAAACTCCTAATCCTGCTCCAGGCCCAGATCCCCTATGTACATGGCCTGGACATTGTTTAGGAGATCCTTGTACTACTTACGATGATTGCGATAGAGACCTTATCTGTACAGATAGTAAATGCAGCGAACCTGATTACGACCCTTCTCCGAGTCCTGTTCCTGTCCCCAGCCCTAGTCCTGGACCACAACCCGGTCCTGATGGCATTCCAGTAACAAGCGGGAGTACAGCAACTCTTACTTATTTTGACGATAACACATTTGAATGTATAGGTCAAACTACTCCTCCAGAATTTTCAGTAGCTGTCAACCCTCTTCTTTTAGGATACACGGCAGAATTCTATGCAAACCTTAATGGAGCTACTCCTCCATGGTGTGGAAAAACTATGACATTTAGTGTAAATGGAAAAGTTTTTATAGGCACAGTTATAGATACTTGCAATCCACTTGATTCAGATACATTCCCCGACCCTATCACTGGAGAACCTATAGGCGGTAAATGCGGGTACGATGATGTTATAGATGTATATGGAGAAGTTGGAAGAAACTTTCTTCTAGACGCTGTTGGTGATGATTTTTTTCAAGGAAACGTAGACTGGATTCTCACTAACTAAGGTCTACAATTATATTGTAAAGTAAGGAACATTCTTTTATTTATAATAACCACATTTTATATCTTTTATAGAAGGGTAACTTCTTTTTTATTTCTTCGATTTTTCTCTCGAGTGATAGAGAAAGAGGATAACTAGGCATTATACCTCGATATGCACTTACTCTTTCTCTGAGTTTTTCAAAATCTTTTTCGTCATGTATATTGTTTTCTAATAAAAAATCTCTTATAGTATTATTAGTTACTATCTCTGCTATTTTTCCTTTCGGCCGTATATCAAGTCTATAATCATACGTGTATCTCGTATAAGGATAACACCCCATAAAATCCGTATAATTTGTAACTAAGTTCACAATACAACCTAATAGTAATTCAGATTTTCTATGTTCACCTAATTTTTTCCCCTCTAAATAAGAGTAATGTTTTTCTATTATATCCTTCAATACAGTTTCCATATGAAAATTATTATTTTTTTTCTTTAAACTTGTCTGTTTGTTATTTTTTTCAAGGAAACGTAGACTGGATTCTCACTGACTAAGGTCTACAATTATATTGTAAAATAAGGAACATTCTTTTGAAAAGGTAGTAGCTTCATAACAAGCGATATAATAAAACGGGTCTTCTCCTATAAAGTTTTTGAATTTTTCTTTTACTTCCTCTTCTTCTTTGAAGAACTCTTCTGTTAGATGGTCATTTAACCTTAACAAATGACTTTTAGAAAAGTAATCAGGAACGAGTTTTATATCAGAAACTCCATCATCAATAGATTCCATTTTAGAAAAAAGAATGATTCTATCTTCATTTATGTAAAATAACTCCAATCCTTGTGGTAAACGTTTACCATCTACATACTTTGTATAGAAAGTTTTTCTCATTATTCTTCCATAATAAAGACGGTTAAAGTAATAGATGCCCATCTTTATAATGTTAATTATTTTAATTTTAAATTTCCAAAGGGTTTGGCACCTCATGTATAGTATAAGTTATATCACTTTCTTTGACATACCTGTAGTATCTATTGATTTCATCATAAAATGTATAGTTAAGTAAATTGTGTAATTCGTCTTCAAAAGCCTTCATGCATTCTTCTTCTGTTTCTTTGAATATTGTTTTATAATTATTTGTATTTTTGTCACTGTACTTGTAAATAATGAGCAAACAGTACATTAATATTACTGTAATTTATTTTTTAACTCAGATAATTTAAAAAGAAGAATACATTATGCTTAATGGACAGTGAGTTACCAAGATACAATGACTTGTATCCTCAAGAAACAAAAAAAGATTTGTCAAATATTGTTGATAAAGTATGCTGTGTTATATGTATTCTTGGCTTTATGATTCTGGTGTACTTCGCGTTTAAACATTGATAAAAAATGAATTTAAAGGATATTTAACAATGTGTAAATGGACAAAACTTATTATAAAAAAGATAAAAACAATACTATACGTGAATGGAGGATACGCGTAATAGGAAACATCATTGAAGTACATTATGGAGTACAAGGAGGCAAGTTTATATCAAAAACTCAGAAAATAAAAGGTAAAAATATAGGAAAAAAGAATGAAACTTCTGATGAAAAACAAGCTTTACTTGAAGCAGAAAGTAAGATAAATAAGAAGATAGATGAAGGTTATACAGATTCACTTCATTGTGTAAACGAAGTCGAATTTAAATCTCCAATGCTTGCTCACGATTATGATAAATTTTCACATAAAACGGAGTTTCCTTGTTATACTCAACCTAAGTTAGACGGTTACAGAATGCTTTACATGCCTATTACACAAGATATCGTCACAAGAAACAACAAAAAATATTCTGTACTATACGGTACACCTCTACACGAGGAACTTAAGAAAATCAACCTACCTTTGGATGGAGAACTTTATGTACATGATAAAAATTATGCTTTTGAAAATTACGGAGTTCTTAGAAAAAAAGAGCTTAAAAAAGAGGACTCATTAAAACTGAACCAAATCAAATACTATATTTTTGACATAATGATAGAAGGCGATTTTGATGATAGACTTAGAGTTTTACAGAGCTTAAAAGGGTATAGTTATATAAAAGTTGTTGATACGTATATATGTAAAGATGAAAAGGACGTCGACAATTATTATGAAATTTTTTCAAAAGAAGGTTACGAAGGAAGTATGGTAAGAAATTTCAAAGGAAAGTATTCTAATTCTAGAAGTTATGACTTACTAAAATACAAGAGTTTTGACGATGCAGAATTCAAGGTTATTGATTTCTCATATGAAAAGAACTTGTCAGATGACAACTTAAAACCTGTCATATGGAAATGCATTACCTCTGAAGGAAAAGAATTCGACGTCCAAAGCAAAGGCACAAGACAAGAAAGAGATGTTCTTTATAAAAAAGGAAAGTCTTATATAGGTAAAATGCTTACAGTTAAGTTTTTCGGATATACAAATGAAGGTATTCCAAGATTTCCTAAAACTCTAAGAAATGGAAAGGATTCTTTTAGATGTATTTAAAAGAATAAAATATATATAATATATGGACAATTATATAGTAGAAGTAACATACAGAGAAGATTATCATAACATATCTAAAGAAATAAGTTTTTTTAGAACAGAGAAAGAAGCTTATTTATTCTTTTATAATAGATTTTGCGGAATTTACGAGTGTCCTGAAATAATCGATAAATATGAACACCAGATAATAGACTATCTTAAAAAAAATAAATTAAATATAAAGTTTATTCCTCATAAAAGACAAGTATACAACTTTATAATGTACCACGTGGACGATACTATAGAATCAACTTATATTGTAAATTCTACTCATTATAAAAATATTTCTCTAGAAAAACTTCTCAAAAATATACTAAACAAAAAAGACTTTGAAAACATAGTAGACTTTTATGAGTCAGATTGTGATTGCGATTGATAATCAACTTAAAAGATAATACTTATTTAAAGGTATGGGCCGTGATATTTCGTATCATGTTTTCAAAAAACCGATACAACACACAAAGGATAAAGGTATTTTATGTCTAAAGTTAGAAAAATATACAGGAAAGGAAGAGTTATACTTTCATATTGTCAATACAGAAATTGACAATAAAGGGTATTATGATGGTAACCCTAAAGAAACATTACGTGATAGGATAAATGATAATAAACTTTGCCCTGCCTGTTATCTTTTTACAACAAAAAGTGAGTTTTACAGAGGATATGAACTAAATCCCCTTATAATAAAGTCAGCGGAACAGCGTCATTCTTATAGCAATCCCTATTGGGAAAGCAAACATTACGATGTACTATACAATATAGGTACAATTTCTCATCTATTTAGAAGTTGGGATATAAGAGAAATAGAACAAGAAGAAGTAGAACATAAATTAGAAAAATTAGAGGAATTAAAATACCATGGAGATTACGAACATTATCAAGAAACTTATGATATTCTTATGTTTCTAAAATATTGGTGTACAGACGATAACTTAGTTTTTATATTTGACGAAATTTGATTTTTTAATTCTGTATATATCTTACACATTACTTAACTCACACATAAGAGATATTATTTGTAAGTTATGTCATATTTTATAATTTTTCTAGCAGCTCAGTCTTGAATGGACACTATCTCTCTCGTAAATTTTTGAACATCAATACCTGGAGACATCTCTATGTAGACTCCATCTAGATGTTTGTTTTACCAGATATAAACTTTTACAGTAAACTTTTTTTGTGATTTTACTATAAAATTTTAATATGTTTTACTTCATCGAATTGAGGACTATCTTTGGAATATAAACTTAGATTTTCAGAAAATCTACCGTCTTTCTTCATTTTATCCATTCTATTTATACACCAACGAGTATACCATTCTTTTGTTTTTTCTTCTACTGTTTTAAGTTCGTTTGGATTATAATTCTTGTCTAATTTCGTTGAGAATAACCATCCTGTGTAGACGCCTTTTTGTATACTATGCTTTAATATATCCTTTTCTATTTTTAGATAGGATAGAAGCGCGTTTAACCTTTCCATCTTACCTGGTCTACGTGTTTCTATGTTTAATTTTTTACATAGATAACAAGATATATCAATTATCTCTTGTGGTATATGATAAGCACTTATCCCTTTTGTTAATCTTTTTGATTCTTTTAATTCTTTAAGTCTATCGTATTGTATACTTTTACCATTGATACTCATTGTATCTATTATAAAAAATGGTTGTTTATACTTCTTTAACCAATAGTCGAATACTTCTCTTGTAAACGCTAACTTTACAAGGAGTTTTCCACCATTACAATTAGAACCAAATGGTTGAAGGGGTACACATGTTGACAAGTTTACTACATAATTTATATAGTCTTCTATCATTAACTCAGGGTAAGCATATTGAACAAATTCATCCCTTTGACTGACATGATACAAATCAGAACTAAGACTCATGATTCCTATATATTTAGAACTAATTTCATCTATAACCAGTATTCTTACACATCTACCTATAGAACCAGAATGACAAATACTTGAAGTTCTATCTCTATAATATAACCAGAGTTCGTGTAGTTCTTTTGATTCACAGAATACCAGCCGTGGTTTAAGTTCCTCTATTTTCGTGAAATCAGTATAAACCATATTATCAAACACAGGGTTTTTTTCAATATTTTGAAGTTCTTTATATTTATTATACAATAACAATTCTTTAGGAGAATACTGCTTTATCTTAATTAATAATTTCTGGAATTTATCTACCCCTATATTCTTATATAACCTTGTAGTTTCAAAGAATTTTCCTACGTTACATGTCTCTATAGAATCTATAGCGCGATCTATCTGATTCTTCTTATAAATAACATAGGGTGCAATGCTTATTAAAAACTGTAATTTTATCGTTCTTTGTTTTATTATCAATTTACCATCTGTAATGCAACCGCCGATTATATTATATATAGAATGCAGTATATCTTGATTGTGGTGTGAAAGAACTACATCTATATAACCATTGTCGAATTTTAAATACCCATGTGCATCAAAAACTCCAGCTATATATTCTGCAGTTAAATTATATAGATTCCCTGGTGATTTTACTTCATTTAATTCTCTAAGTTCAATGCATTTTTTGTTTCGTTCTTTATTAGAAAGAATATCTTTGCATATTTCTATATGTTTATTCTTTGTAATAGAAGCTTTGTATGCTTCTAAAAATACCTTACATTTATCTTTCTGAGTAACGATAAGATGACCTATTCCATTTATGGTAAATATATCTTTAAACTGATTATTTAAAGCACTTAGATACTTTTTATCTTCATGATTTATTTTTAAAGAAACATACCCTCCGGAAGTACCTATACTTATACAAGAATCTATAAAACCTAATAGATAATCTGTAAATTTTTCTAAAGAAGGAACTTGTTTAGGTTTATTATTTCCGGAATTTATATCACGAATGTCCTTATATTTAGCTTTTAAACAAAGTTCATGTATATATTCATTTGACTTGGTATTTTTATATATATTACTGATGTGATTCAGAAATTTATCCTGTTCATGATTATTTTTCATATAGTTGCAATACTTACAACAAGATTGACAGTTATCATAATAATAACCTATATTGTTATTTATCCTATCTATACCACGAGAAGGGGTCACATTACAAAATACACAAGAACCATTAGTTATATCCTCGAATTCTTGATATGTAAGTAGAAATTCCAATTTTCTTTCTTCCGCTTTCTTCATATAATTTTTTATACACGGACCTGTTCTATTCATTAGCTTTATATCTTTATGATACAATAACGCTCTTTCTTCTTCGTTTGTACTGTAAATGTTAATATATATCTCGTAAGTTTTTCTTACAAACGAAGCTATATCCATATCTTTCTTCATTTTATTGCATAAAACACAACAAGAAACACAATTTTGATATGAATAATTATAATCGGAATCTAAACGATCTATCCCGGTACTTTCACAATTACAGTAAAAACATGGTTTATTTTGAAACTGTTTTTTAAATTCTTTTAGTTCTTCTGTCGTAAATTCCTGTGTTGTTATTTTAGTATTTAAAAATGAATTGTATCTTCTTTTTAGATCTGAAAGTCTAGAATTATTTATACAGACATTGCAAATATTTCTATAACTATTTGTATGATAATTGAAATTGTTACTCGTCGGTTTAATTTCCTTGCATGTTTTACATTCCCTTTTTTCATCTAAATGTATTGTATCGTATTCCTCTTTAGAAAGACGAGGACGTTTAACGTTATAACATTGTATACATTCTTTGTTATAAACTCCTTTAAAATATGTATCTGATAACTGTTTATTGCATGTAATACATACTCTATCTACTTCAATTATTTTCTTTGAACATACTTGTTTATGTCTATCAAGCTCACATTTTTTACATAAGTTTCTGGTAGAAACTTTGTTTTCTTCATTAATTGGTATTTTGCATTTGTTACAAGTTAAGCTACTCTTGCATTCTTTACAAATTCTTTTATTCTTGTTATCAAACTCTTCAATTTCTTTAAATTTGTGGCAATGTACGCATTTTTTATTACATTTTACACAAATATTACCAATTTCTATAAAAGATTCACAAGTTTTACAATAACAACATTCATTACATCTATGACGTGTTTCTTTAAAGTCATATTTACTTTTTAATTTTTTACAACTTGAACAACATCTTTCTTCTTTTTTAGAAGACGATGGTTTATTTTTACAATCTGTACAAATTCTATCATTAAGAGTACTGTATTCATTATTTCTTTTATATTGCTTGCATCTAATACATTGTTTACTGCATTTAATGCATATATTTCCTCTTTTTATAGGAAGTTTACAGTAAGAACAGTAGTAACAACTTATGCATCTTTGGCAATCCTTTTCGAAATCTTCTTTATTTTTTATTTGTTGACAAGTTATACATTCTTTTTTATCTTTATCAATATTTTTAGACATGCTTTTGCATTGAGTACAATTTCTGTCTGTTATATTATCGTATTCGTCTATTTTCTTATTTTTCTTACATATTTTACATGTTTTTATACACGTGGAGCATAAACTACCAGCCCTTGGTATCAAAGATTTACAATACGCACAATAAGAACAATCGTTACATCTTTGACGATTTCCTTCAAAATCTTGTTTATTTTTTGTTTGTTTACAGTATTTACAGTATCGTTTTTCACTTACATTTTTATGATTTTTACATTTTATGCAGATTTTATCACTCATTTCACTGTATTCGTTTTTAATTTTATCTTCTTTACATCTAGAGCATTTTTTAGTACATGATTTACATGCACCTGTTTTTATTAAAGCTTTACAATAAATACAGTAACAACAATCGTTGCATCTTCTACGATTATCTTCAAATAATTCGATACTCTTTGTTTTTTTACATCGACTACATTGTTTTTCCATTTTTATTATATAATTCTATTTTTTTAAATTAAAATAAATATAAGGTGTGGGTGGAATACTAAAAATCAATTTTGATACCAACCAGGTACAAAAAATAAACTTTTTATAAAATTTATATTTATAAAAAGAGTATTATTGCTCATATAATTTAACCAGAATAAATAAATTAAGCTGCGTATGCTAGTCCTCCCATTCCCGATAAGACTCTGAAAACGTTGTAGTTAGTAGCATAAGTGTACAGCTTGAGTGCTGCGGAACTTGCAAAGGTCAATTGCAGAGTAGCGTTGTCGATACGGGACATATTGACCGATCCAGAAGGCTGATGCTGTTCTGGCGACAAAGCGAAAGAGTAGACATAGATACCGACAGCAGGTCCACGGGTATGATGCTGGTATGGTTGGACCAAATTGAAGTATCCAGCCTTACGGGTGGAGAAACGGTCCTGTCCATTGAGCAAGAGCTTGGCATCGACCAAGTGGTCAGATCCAGAAGAACTGAAATCAGTCCACTCCTTTGAAGAAGCAACAGAGTCAAGCTGGGCAACCCAAACAATCTCCTTGCAAGGATGATTGAAATTGAGTTTCTGACGAACAGAGGTAGCAGCAAATGCCTCACTTCCAGTGAACTGCAATTGCTCAATGAGATATTCATGAGCATTCTGAGCGAACTGGCGACGCTCGTCCGCATCCAAGAAAATGTAATCGCAGTAAAGCGAAGCACTTGAGATGGATGGGGTAGAACCAGCAGTTCCAACATAGCACTCAGTAACAGGACGGAATTCAAGATCCACCTTCACTTCATGGTATTGAAGGGCGATCAATGGCAGAGCAAGACCGGCATTACGGCAGAACCAGAACTGGAGAGGAACATAAAGGGTTGCAGCAGGAGTAGTGGCACCCGTGGTGGTAAGAGCTGAGGTCTCTCCAACCATAACCTTGTAGGTGTCTTCCATGCTCTTTGAGAGCGTCAATTCTGACCATATGTGCAACCATTGACCATAATGACGGTCAATACGAGTACCTCCAACGCTGATTTCTACCTCTTTTATCATCGTTTCACCAAGGTAATTAACCCAGGCAAAGTTAGTACCACCAGAGGTTGCAGGAATCTCAACCTGGAGATACATTTTGTGAATCAAATCACCATTACGAGAAATGGTGGCAGAGACACGTCGACCAAAATCGACGGTTCCATTAACGCTTATACCTGACCTTTCGGTCCAGGGCTAGACTATATCTTAAGCTTATAAAAGCCCGTTAAATGTTTAGTCGTTGAACATTTTTCATATTATCTATATATTGAATTGCTAAAGAAAGTTTTTCTTCATCGGTCATTTTTTTGGATTCAAAACATTTTTCTGGAAAACCGGGAATTCTTATACGATATCCAGAATGCCATTTACTATCAAGTTTGTGGATATACATCGGTAAATCTTTTGATTTACCTGATCTATGCTTTTGTGACATCTTGAATCTAAATTCTTCAGACCCTAATGACTTTCTCATTTTTTCTCTTGTTTCTTGAGATATAATAGTAGGGTTTTCTTTTTTTCTTTGGCTTATTTTTTTTCTTGTTTCTGGACTTGGACTTCCTCCTTCACCTCCTTCTGTATAATTATATCCATTTGGCTCTAAAGAGTGGTAATAAGAAATATAATAAATTTCGCGTTCATTTAAAAACTTATCTTCTATTTCTTCTAAGATTTCACAGGTATATTCTTCTTTATATTTATGTAAAGCTCTAGATACCATTATACAACCACTTGATTTTTTCAAATGTCCTTTTAATCTTTTTTCTACAGAAACTCTTGTTTGGCCTATATAACATTTTCCATTAGGAAAGTTTATTTTATAAATAAAACCCATTTTATATCTTTATGAAAAATCTTTTTTAAATTCAATATTTTAAATAACTTAGAAACTTTGCTGCTGATTGTCTATTTCAATCGAGCGATGCGTCTCTCGATTTCATCTCAAAGATTTTTACTATACCCAAGTTTTTTCTCTTGGCCAGTGACATGTTTCCATATTACCTTAGTACTTTGAGCTTTAAGAGTTCCCAGAACAATTTATCTAACGTCGCAAACTGACAAATAGTCAGTTCACTAGCAGCTGTATTTTAATAAACGGATAACAAACATGTCTGGTGAAATGTACGTTTATTAAACAGGAATACCAACAGTTTTCCTACGACATATCCTGATAGTGCGTAGCTGGCTACTTTTGGACCCTAACTTTAAGGTCTGTTCGATCGCTTCAATGGCAAAGTTAGTGTGACGTCTGTACACTACTTTAAAAAATGTAATTTGTGGGTTACCGGACAAATAGACATCCTGAGACCCGTAAGCTACCAATTGCAAAAGACCACCAGACATTTTTTGTTTGTTATACATAATACCAAGAAAAAAAATTTAAAAAAATTCCTTGAAATTAAAAAAATTACGAATAAAATAAATAAAATCAATTATCAATAAGTATACCTGTAATTGGATCTACTAATACTGTAGTTATTCCCCTTATTCGTTTTACAGCATTAATATTGACATCAAAGTCATCGTAAAATATAGCTTGAGAAGCTTTGATATTGTATTTCTTTAGTATAAATTTAATAGTTATATCTTTTGGAGATTGAATATAACATGAACCATTATACCATCTATATGTATTTGGTGTTTCGACCACTTTTTCTCTTAAACAACGATATTGTGTTTCACTTATCTTAACAGGACTATATATTTCAGTAAATAGTGATTTGAAATCTTCACTTAATCCCTCTAAAACCTTCTCTGGTTCTAAATTATGTGTTAGCAATATCAATATACATCCTTTATTACGTAACTTGTATAACCAAGGATAAAGTTTTGATTCATACTCTAACTTTTTTTTAGACAATCCCCCAAGACTTATAACGTCATCTAAATCAAATATCTGAAGTAATTTCTCCCTTTTCTTCATTGGTATGGATATTAAGTTTTTTTTAACTTAGAAAAAATTGAATTTAAATATTACAATACAAATAACTAAATGATAATTTATGTGCTCTGTTTAGAGGACAATAAGTTTTACATAGGTAAAACAAATAAATCTGCTGAAGAAAGACTTTACGAACATAGGCACAATACTGGAAGTGCATGGACAAGAATCCATAAACCTATAGGAATAGAAGAAACGTTAGAAGACGCAGACGACTTCGACGAAGATAAAGTTACTAAAAAATATATGGCAAAATACGGTATAGACAACGTCAGAGGAGGTAGTTATTGTACTACAGTTATAGATAAACAAACTAGAAAGTTCCTAGAAAAGGAGATTGCATCCATGACAAACAGATGTTATACTTGTAACAATCCTGGTCATTTTGCTAAAGAATGCGAACTCGAAGAAGAAGTAGAAAACTTATATAAAAAATCAAAAAATACATGGATTAACTTTTTCGAAACTACATTTGATATTCTCGAAAACTTAGAAGACTTGTTTGTAATTAAATGCTCAAGATGTGGTAGAAATTCTCATTCCGATTTAGAATGTTATGCTAGATACGACACAGTCGGAAACCCTATCTTTTAATTTAGCCATTAGCTCATAACACATTGAACCTCTATTGTTTTTTACATAAAAAGAAAAAGAAGAGAAATTTTTTTGAACAACTTGAAGTAAATAATCAACTCCAGGAGTTTGTTCATTGTCTTTTTTAGGCCCTTTCAAAAGAAATATAATAGGATATTCCTCATAAACATCTCCAAATCTACAATAAAGTACAGAAAACTCCTTATTATAATTGGTTATATTTTTAAGTAAATTGTATCTTATCTGGTTTAAATTTTTGAAATAAAACCTCTTTATACAATCATTTAGATGTATCTTTTTTTCCTCTTCTAATTGCTTTTTTAGCTCTTTTTTTTTAAATTCTATGATGTGTTTTTTTTCATTTATAAATTTCATATATGAAGAAAAATCTATATCAGTCCATTCAAAAAGATTTTTATCATTGAGCATAATTGTATCTACTCGTTTTTTCATATTAGGTACTCTACACATAGGACATACATATCCTCTATAATGATTATAACAGATAGAGTGGAATTGATGACCACACGGAAGTATAGATATACTAGAGTATAGTTTCATCTCCTCAAGACATATTGAACAGTCCATTTATTACTTTGTAAAGATTTCTTTAAATTTGCCTTGAATTTCTCATATCTTCGTATAGATCTAAAATATTCTTATCGGAAATCTCTCTTTCTTTTCTTCTAATCCCTTTATATACATTGTCTTTTTTGTAAACCTTTAGTTTTCGCAGATAGGATTCTATCATCTTTGTTGTAACAATATCTGAATAACCCTTTTTCAACTCTTCTAATAAAACAGACATTTCTATTGAAAATTCTTCGTTTACCTCATAATTCAAAAGTATGTATTTGAATAACTCATCCCGATCTTTATCGTAATCTATATTGTATATCAATCTAAAAGCTTTGAAATACTCGAAGGCTTCTTCTTTATTTTGAAATGGTTGTTCGTGGAATAACAAAATCATATCATTATATTTTTCATCATATATAGATATATCTCCTAAATAATGAAGATTCTTCAAAACTATATCAACGTACTCACTTGCCACAATACATGTATTGTATAAATCCGTATAATAAAGATGATAACTCTTGGTGTCAAGTCCTGGGATATTATAAAAATTAGTTAGAGAAGTATTTTCCTCTATAGGTTCTCCTGAAATAGGATTTTTCACTATTTCTTCTTTACTTGATACATTATATAAACAAGGTATCGGTTGTTTTACATAATCACTTGGCATTTCTGCTCTATAAGAGCTAATCATTTCTGACATTCTTAAAAAAGTATGTACATCATTTTCTATGTTTCTTTTTTCATACTGCGCTTTTGATAATTCTCTGTCGAAGATTTTCTTGAATAGATATTCGCATATATATTCATCACGTTTGATATGATGCAAACAAGTGTATTCCACTTCTATATTTACTGTTTTATACATCTCTTTTGCTAGATCTATATCCTTTTCTTTTGATATGATTACCTGGTATTTTTCGAACTGTTTAAACATTACAAGATATATATTCTTGTTTGTTTCTTTTGGCGATGTGTTTTCAAAGAAAAATACCGCTTCTTCCATTTCTGTAAATAGTCTTTTATTTATCTCTTTAATATCTATTTACAGAAATCAAAAATAGGACCTGCCTTTTCACTACAGCCAAAATAAGAACCGTCTACGCATCTTTTCAAGTCTGGATGACAATAGTTCTTAACTGGATCATAATTGCAATCAGAATGAGTGTCGCAACAAAGTTCTACTCCACGTCCTCCTTCTTGATAAGTGAAGTATTTAACTATAGGACACGATGTTCCTGGATACTCGCAAATATTTGCTCCGAATTCATTTATACTGTAAGTTCCTCCTTCTTCACACGAACCATCCCAGTATTTATCAAGTTCTTCATCATTAGTAGGACTTTTCGGAGGTTCCTCTATGTTATCTTCAGGCTTGTACACACACCTTTTTGTATATGAAAAAACAAAAGTATATAAAAATACAATAAGTTGCATATCACTATTTAACTTATTGTATTTTTATCTTTAAATTAGAAAGGATCGTCTACGTTATCTGTTATTACACAAAAAACATAAGCAGGACGACAATCTAAAAGATACCTTACTGTTATACAAGAATCATATTCAGCGAAACTACAATGCTTTACAACCATATCTTCTTGTATATCAAAAGAAGATTCCATTAAAAATACCTTTTCAAAATCACTGTTATCTCTTTTTATACAGTTAGTTATCTTAGATATCAAACTGTAATCTCTATATTTGATGTATTCTATGGAAAGTGATATAAAGTCTTCTTCGTTCAGTAATTCATAGCATCTAAATCCAAACTGAAAATGTACAAACCTCATTTTTATATTTATATTTCTTTCTTTAAGTTTTTATTCGCAATATTTTGTATAGCACAAGAAGTAGGATTAAATGCGCAACCTATTGCTTTTATAACTGGTCTAGAACCTGGAACTAAAAAATACAGTACAGGTATCCCTATAAACAATAACACAATAAACAAAATAGCTAAATTAATTGCTAAATCTTCCAAATCCATTTATAATCTATGGATATAAATTTAAGTAAAAAAATCAAACCTTGATATCTTTGTAAATGGTTTTGGCAGTCCATAGTCCTGTGTAAGGAGAGGATTATCGGAATACTTTTTACAATGGAAATACACGTCATCAGTTATTCTTTTCATAAGAAGATGGTATCTTTCTATACTTTCCTGAAGTTTCTTTTTAAATTGCGAAGGCAATGAAACAGCAAAAGAATGAATGTAATTCAAAGATTTAGTAGCAAAAGATTGAGCTAGTTCATTCATCTCTCTTAAGTTTTTTATATTTTTCTTCTTAATGCTTCGTTTAGTGTATCCAAATGTTTGCCAAGAACTTAAACCTGAATCTTCCTCAAATTCAAAATCATTTTCCAATTCTTTTCTTATTTTAAGAACATTATTAGCACAATTTATAGCCTTCAAGTAACTATCTCTGTTGTAAATTCTATACTCTTTTATACTATAAAAGAAAAGTATCAGATCCGGTTCTGTATAGAAGAACTCTGGAGGTTGTTTACCTTCGTCGTATAGAAGAGAGTTTAACTTATAATTGAGTTCTACATTGGTGTCGTTTACTATCTGACTCTCTGTTGTAAGGTCGTAGTATATGTAAACTACAGCTGCTATAATACCTATAAAAAAACTCCAATTAGGTATATACATGGTATTGAAAAACCATAGAGAAACAGAGATAAGAGCAAGATATTTTAACTTTTTATTATCTGTTAAGCGATCCATTATATTAATTAAAGAAAAAATGATTTATTTATTTATCACATGTTTCAATTTTTTATTCTATTCTGCGATTCATTACAATAAAAACAGCTACAATGATAACAATAGTTGCTAGAAATACAGTTCTATCATCTTTTGTCAATATGGATTGTAAATCCTCTAAATTTCCACCAAAATTTAATAAATCTTCCATTATCCCTATAAAAGATGAGCTTAAAATATCAAAATAAGAGTTTAGTGAAAATGTTCTTTTAACAGTATTTACTTGTTTTGTTGAAGGTATATTTCTTCTTATTTCTTCTATAATTCTTTTTTCTTGCTCTGGTTCGAGTATAATAGGTCTTTCGAGAGGTTGTTTAAGTGCATCAGGGTATTGAACAGTATCGTCAGGGACGTTAAACTCTTGAGCATTTCTTCTTATATACTCTAGTTGTTCTCTTTCAAATTCTGTATCTTCTTCCATTTTATCTAAATACTATATAAAAAATTTTCTGTTTTATATCGTATTATTTCTTAAATCTACGGATAATATCTTGAGTCGTAGTCTTTACATTTGGAACATTAAACTCTTGTGCTACATAAACACCAAAAACAAAACTGAAAACATATCCAAGCATTCTGCCGTATCTCTATATAGAAATCCTTTTTTAAATTTAAAAAAGGATTTCTATATAAGTTTAATATGAAGTTAAAATATGAGGTAAAACCAGAAGAATACTCTAAAGTAGTTTACGGGGATAGTGTTACCTCTGAAACACCTATTGTATTTAAACACTCTTTTTCAAATAAAACTGTAATAGATAAAATAAGCAATTTAAGCAGTTATACTGATAACTCATGGAAGCCTTATGTTGGATTTAAAATGTTTGATTTCTTATCTAAAAAAGAATATATAGAAGTTCCTCTAGAAGCTTTCACTCATATAGGATGGAGGCGTATAACAAAAGTCATAAGACATAAAACTACGAAACTTATATACAGAGTATACACAAATATTGGAATGATAGAAGTAACAGAAGATCATTCTCTTCTTGATTATACTGGAAATAAAATTAGACCAAATCAAATAAAAGAAAAAAAAACCAGACTTTTATACAATGATAGAATTTTCAAATCAGATACTTTTTCTTTATATTCAAGGATGTCTAAACAAACTCATAGAGTTATATATGAAAAATTTAATGAACAATTAGATGCAATGAAATTCCTTTATTTTTTAAAACAAAAAGGAACAGAAGCGAGGGTTAAATGTACCGATGGTCTTTATATAGTTTACAATCTAACAGATTCTTTACCGAAGGGTACTGTATTAAGAATAGAAATTCTACGTAATTATCAGGATTACGTATATGATATAGAAACTGATGCTGGTACATTTCAGGCTGGAATAGGCTCTCTTATAGTCAAAAATACAGATAGTTGTATGGTTGAATTGAAGACTAAATCTTTTGAAAAGTTTAAAATGATGACAGAGTTATACAAAGATACTTCTGAACTACCTGAAGATGTAAAACTCGAAATGAAGGAACTCAAAACAAAATTATTAGAAGAATCGTTTGAATCAGGAGCTAAACTGGCTCAAGAAATAACAGAAAATTTATTCGAAAAACCTATAGAATTAGAATTTGAAAAAGTTTATCATCCTTTTATCATTCTAACTAAAAAAAGATATATTGGAAATTACTATGGAGAAAGCCCTCATAAAATAGATAAGGTAGAGAAAAAAGGAATCGTATTATCAAGAAGAGATAATCCTGATATTGTTAAAAAGGTATACGAAGGAGTTGTTGCTCCTCTTCTTGAAGAAGGATCAAGAGGATTAAATCTTTCTATTTCTTTTTTAAAGGAAAAATTACAGGAGTTAAAAAATAATGAAACACCTCTTGAAGATTTAGTTATCACAAAAACACTTGCAAAAGGATATGGAAAGTTACATTTGAAAAAATTAAAAGATAAAGAAATCCCATGTGAAGGTTGTAAAGAATGTAAGGATGGAGTTATATTTAGCAATTCTGACTATAAACAACTCAATTCTCCTCATGTAGCTCTGGCTATAAAATTACGTCAAAGAGATAGGGGTTCTGCACCAGTAGTTAACGACCGTATTAATTATGTTTTTATAAAATTACCAGATAATCCAAAAGCTAAGTTGTACGAAAGAGCAGAAGAATTAGCAGTAGTAAAACAAAAACAACTTCCTATAGACTATCTTTATTATATACAAAATCAACTTAAGAATCCCATTTGCGAGGTATTGAACCTTATAATGGAAAATCCAGAAGAAATATTCGAAGAGTTTACAAAAGATATGACAGAACCAAAGAAAACAAGAAAGAAAAAAGAAGTAGATAAAAATCAACCCTCTATTCTTAAATGGGTTGGTGGAAAAAAGTGAATTTAAAATTGTTATATTTTTTCATTGTCTAAATGGAAAACATGAATGTACTCGATCCAGATTATATAGAAAAACAACATAAAATACAGTTAGAATTCGAAGAAAAAACAAAAAAATATTTTAAAGAAGAACTAGATGATATAGAACAAGAAGAGAAATCAGATAATCCGTCTTTAGTAGATGAAATTTTAGAGGAAGAATACAAAAAATTAATTCAATTGACTATTAAATCGCGTGCAAAATTAATAGAACAATGCGATTATATGTTTAAAAAATGGAAAGAACATTTTTGTAGAGAGCTAAAAAGCGAACTACGTATAGAACGTTCTAGATATATCATATTAGATGATAATAACTACCCCAAAATTCCAGAAAGACTTGAAACGTACTTAAACGATACATACGACAACGAAAAAAGAAGAATACATTGCCAGCTAAAATATTTTGATGATGATTACGACTCTTTGTTCGTATTTATTTGGTCAAATTACTATTAAACATATTAAAAGATTATTCTTATACTTTTTTAATATGTCTAAAGCTAATAAAAGCGGTGTAATTCTTGAAGGTTTGATATACAATATCCTACAGAGTTACAAAGGTATAAATATAGTGAAACAATATCCCTTGAATGATATATTTGGAAGCAGCAAAGTAGATTTTAAAATAGATTACAAAGGAAAAAGCTTCTTTATTGAAGCTAAAAATCAAGCCGTATCAGGTTCAGTAGATCAAAAACTACCTTTTTATCTTGAAAACATAAGAGAGAACAGATATTCTGGTCATTTTGTCTTTATTTTAAACGGTAACGGCATACGAAACGGAGCACTCTCTTATCTAAAAAGAAAACAAACGGAGTTGAATTTTAGTATTATAGATTTTGATAATATATCAGAACAACTTTCTGAATTACTGGAATACGATAAGATTCAGACAATCAATCTAAGAATAAAACCTATTATAAAATGGGCTGGAGGTAAAAGAATGATAATGGATGATATAAAGAAACTGTTTCCTCCAAAGATAAAGGGTAATTATCATGAACCATTTTGCGGTGGATTTTCTGTAGCATGTGAATTGTACAATACAGATAGATTTAGCAAAGATACAGTGATATATCTGAATGATAATATCCCACAACTTATTGCTCTTTATGAAATGGTAAAACAAAATCCTTTAGCTCTTATGGAAGAGCTAAAAAATGAAAAATATATAGTAAACAAAGAAAATTTTGAAAAGAATAAACAGAGATACAATTCGAGCGAGACGAAAACAAATTTAGAGATAGCTGCTTTATTTCTTTTTCTGAACAAAGCAGGTTACAATGGAGTATATAGAGAGAATAAAGAAGGTAAGTATAACGTCCCTTTTTGTAAAAAGGAAAATGTAAAACTATATGAAGAGGAAAATCTTTTAGCTATGTCGCAATTTCTACAGAGATGTAACCTATCTTCCTTAGACTACAAAAATGCTTTAAATAATGTAAAAGAAGGTGACACAGTATACTGCGATCCACCTTATTATAATACTTTTAACTCTTATTCGAGCAATGTATTTGATACCAATAGTCAGATAGCTTTATCACAGAGATGTAATATGTTAAAAGATAAAGCAATTGTTATGATATCTAACAGTGATGAACCTTTTATAGAACAACTTTACATTTCTTCAACCATACATAAAATTCCTGTAAAAAGAGTTGTAAACAACAAAGGAGAAGATAGATCAAACGTAGTTTATGAATTATTTATTGTTATACAACAGGAGCTGTAGCTGCTCCAGCTGTAGGAGGAGTTCCTTTATAATAAGTACTCCATTTCGTATTATACCTAGGCTTTGCAGTAAGCGGTATATTTTTTAACCAACATTGATACTTATTTTCTGCTTGATCTATTACAAACCCATTGCATTTTGGATTTTCATCACATGATTTTTTACAAGATTGCAATGAACCTATTTTTCCAATACCTATATCATGACCTGCATAATCAGTGTTTAGAAATACACTGTACTGGGGTTCCTGTGGTTGAGTAGGAGCTGGTTCTGGGGTAGACACTGGAGTAGACGTTGGAGTAGACGTTAGTGTAGACACTGGAGTAGACACTTCAGTAGATACCGGAACTATGTCTTTAACAAGTATTTCTAACGCTGGTTTGTCTTCTATTTTAGAAACTTCCTCTTCTTTATCTACCTTTTCCGGGACAGAAGTTAAAATAAGATAGCCAACTACTGATAGAATAGCAAGTACAACTAAAAATATTATTAGAGAATTCATTTTATATAACGTACCAATAAAAAAAAATATTTTTATTTAATCTTTACGTATAACTGTAAGTTTTCCTTTGTTTCTTTTAACAAATGAATTCTTTATTCCATGAGGCTTGTCTTCCTTTTTTTCCATACTCCAAAAACTTTCAGCACATAACTTAAAGGCATCGTCTTCCCATACCTTTGCTCTATAATAAAAAACCTGGTCTTCTAATTTATTAGAACGAACAGTATTATCTATTACTAAACAGTTATAATCTTCTGTACAACTATCAAGTACCTTTTCAAATACTTCTCTTGAAGAAAACATACCTGCATAATTTTCGTATAAATCTTTTCTATTCTTTGAATTTGTATTACGCAATATAAATGTAAAGTCTATATTGCCCCTTAACCCAGGAGGTATTCCCATAGGAGCTTGCATAGTTAATAGAAATAGAATCTTATAATGTCTTCCGTTATAGAATATTTCATTTATTCTTTCGTCCTTTTTCCATTGATTTGCCTCACTTAGAGTGTCATCGAATATTAAAAAACACGAAGGATTCTTCCATTTCTCATTAAGAGCTTTCTTTTGTCTTTCAAAAAGATTATCCATAAGCTCTGGTTTATATCTATCATGTATCAATACTGGGGGTATAAACTTGTCATAATAATGTGTTAATTTGTCTGTTTTCGATATAACTAGACCTGCTGGTATATCTTGATGGTAATATAATAAATCTTTTATAAGAACACTTTTTCCTTGTCTTCTTGGAGCTATAAAACAGCACACAGAGTCTTTTTTTATTTTTCTCATGTCGAATTTTTTTATTTCTAAAGATTCCTCCATACTTAAGAAATAAAGATATAAAATTTTTTCTTATTAAACGTACTATGCTTTATTTTATATAGGTGATTTGTTTTCAGGATTGATCTTCATCATGTCTTTATCCTTTTGCATTAAATTTATTTCTTCTTTACACTTGTATAGTTTATCCAACGCGTCTGTACCTGCTTCAATCAATTCTTCTTTCTTTACCAAAAGAGTTTCATATTTTTTAGCTACGTAATTTCCAGATACCCATATGCTTGTAGACAAAACCGATATTACAAGCCCTATGATAAAGAAAACTAAACTAACTTTATATTCAGTAGACTGCGGAACTTTCTCATGTTTTCCTAACCCATAAGCACTGGCGCTCACGGTACCCATGCCTAAAACTACAGGTATAAGGTACATTAAAAATAGATATACATTCTGACTACCTTTAGTAAGTATATTGTCAGGAGGAGTCAACAGACCGTATTGAATAAACCACACCGTTATCATACCTACCATAGATATAAACAAACTGGCTGTAGCAAAATCTTTTAAGGGTTTGTCATCATCTGATTCTGCCTTTCCTACACCATAAGAAGACATTATAAAAATTACAAAGCCAATTACAAAACTAATACCTGTCAATACTTCTTTGTTAACAAATCTCATGTTTAAAGTTAAACCAAGAAAAAAGTTTGCGTTTTATTCCTGTAAATTTTTTTCTCGTTATATTCAAATGGAATCTACTGTTCTTATAGCTGCAAAACAAGAATATACAGAACAACTTCATGATATTTTGACTGATAATCTTGTAATTACAATGAGAGATATATGGAATTCTGTAAAAGAAACAACTCAACCTCTCAGAACATTTCAACAAAAACTATGCGATATACCTGAATGGAACAATCAAGTTTTATTAAAACATTATGAAAGTATAATAGAAAGAGAAGACATATCTAAAGAATATCTAGAAAAGATAATAGAAGCTGTTTTTTTATCTAATATTAAGATTTTGTCAGTAGTAAAACTAGAAAGTAAAAAACAAACTATAGATATAAAGATACCTGATACTCAAAACTTTATACATAGATGTCTTATTCAGCTTGCTAGAGAATTATACGTGGATCCTCATTTAATAGATGACAGAGAGTCGAATTCTAATTCTAAACTTGAAATACAAAGAAATTACAAAAGATTGGTAAAAATAACAAAAGAATCAATAGAAAAGACCATCAGAAATATGATACCTATGAAAGATATCCTTGATAAATATCTACAAGCTCATGATGATGAATCTATTCATTCTGATGAAAATATACAATTCGCTGAAGAAGTTCCTCAAGAAATTCCTCAAGAAATTCCCCAAGAAGTTCCTCCTATGCAACATTTCGCTTCTCCTTCTCCAGTTGTTACACAAGAACCCCCTATTCAACAAACAGAATATCAGTCTACCTCTCAAGAACAACAAAAAGTAGATGATCTTTTCATGGAACCTCCTTCTAATACTGAAAATCATACTTCTCAAGAACAACCTATAAAGGTTAACATAGCAGAAGAAAGAAATTTCTTTTCAGATGAAGACTAAATTAAAGAAGAATTTATAATCTAAATAACAATGGAAAGACTTAAAACTGCTCTTTATAGTCAGAAGAATATTGATATGATACAGACTTTATGTATCAAAAGAATAAAAAATACAGTAGACGCTGATACTTTTGATTGGATTAAACCACGATTTACAGAACTCTTTTTAACAGTTATGAACACTATATTCGAAGAAGAAATTTATAATTATGCAGACCTTCCTCTTAAAACAAGCGTTATAAAAATAAATGGAATTGTTATGAAAGAAGCATTTAACTACATTACAAATGTAAGAGATGAACCAGTAATGTCTACACCTATAGAAGATATAAAAGAAGAAGGATTGATCGAAAGAACAGAATACATAGAAGAGCTCAAGAGAGAAAATCAAGAAAAATACGAGTCACTAGAACCTAAACCTCTTGTTCCTGAATTTATAGAAGAGCTTTATGAAATAGGTTCTAAAAATATGACAAAAGAAGGAGAAGAGTATATATCTGAGATATATATTCCAAATGTGAAAAAACTTGACCTTTTACAGCTAAGAATAGACAAAAGTGACTATATGATTACAGAATACTGTAATAAGTTTGAAATAGACAGTATAATCATCGAAGTAGAACCTGGAAACTATAACGAAGAAGAACTTAGACAAGCTATTCAGATATTGTTAGATAAGCATGTAAATTCAAAAGAAGATTACTTGATGAAGATTATCATCAATTTTGAAAAAACAAATGATAGATACTCCTTTGTATATAAATCAATTGATTCTTCGACAAAAGAAACTGTAAAGTTAAACTTCAATGTAAATAAAAGTATTGCATGTATTCTTGGATTTGATAAAAAAGTTTATATCATTGATAGAGATGAAAAATTAATCGGTCATAAACATAATCTTTCATATCCTACATTAGTACTTTTTGATATAGACTTTACATCAGAAATTAAAGCTCAGGCTCTTGCTCCTTTAAATGTAAATTACAATGAAACTAAATTTTATGATTTAGAATACAAGAAATCATATCAATCTAAAGAAAGCCCTCTTTTCGACATCTCCCAAATTAAAATTAAACTACATAACGAAAGAGGAGAACCATACAACACAAGAGAAAGAGAGTTTTATATCAGATTTAAAACAACTTGCTTGTCAAACTAAATGTATATCTTTAAAAACTTTTAACGATATATAACTAAAGTTAAAATATAATGATTATATATGGATCCTCCATTCAAAGGTATAATTTATGTATCTACATTAAGAAAAAATATCACTTTAGAAGATATACAGTTTCTATCAAAAAACTTTTCAACCAATAATAAAAAACACGATATATCAGGAGTGTTAGTATGTGCATCAGGTACCGTCATGCAATATATAGAAGGTGAAAAGGAAAAAATAGATAGACTTTATCTAAATATACTTAATGACAATAGGCATTATAATATCATTACTCTATTCGAAGAAGAAATAGAAACTAAATTTTACGAAGACTGGGGTTTAAAATTTGAAAAATCAGATATAGCAAAACTTGTCGATATCAAACAACAACTAAGTAAGAAACAAAACGTTCTTGCTATATTTAACTCTTTTATAAGAGTTAACATACAGTACTCGTAAATTTAAAAAATAATTTTATATAGATCATATATAATGCCGCCTATATCAAGAATACCAGAACAACTAAACACATTGTCTAATTCAAATGTTTTCACTTGGCCTACAGGAAAAAAGGTTATTCTTTATTTTACAAATTGGGGTGTATACGGAAGAAATTATCAGGTAAAAAATATACCAGCAGATTATATAACAGGTATAAATTATGCTTTTTACGACTTAAGAACTAATTCTAATGGTAATTATGTTCCTACTTCTGGAGACACATGGGCTGATACAGACCAAAGATACATATCATCAGATAAAGGACTTGAACCTCTTGATACATGGAATGAAGAAAATCCCTATTACGGTAACTTTGGACAACTGAAAAAATTAAAAGATAGTGGTAAAAGTATCAATATAGGTCTTTCTGTAGGAGGCTGGACCTGGAGTAAGAACTTTTCAAAGGCAATGTTCACACAAGAAGGTAGAAAAGATTTTGTGGACACTGTAATTTCTATATTTAAAAAGTACGATATATTTAATAGAATAGACATAGACTGGGAGTATATATCTCCCGACAGTACTTCTTATGGAGACCCAGGTAATTCGTCTCACAAAGATGACGCAAAAAACTTTGCTATTTTTCTGAAGATGATGAGAGAAGCACTCAATTCCAACGGAATGCGTCATTATGAAATATCTGCATGTACCACAGCAGACCCTAAAAAAATGGATGCCTTGCCTATAAAAGAAATGGTGATGTATCTTGATACTATAAATATAATGACATATGATTTTGCTGATGGCAATTGGGGATTACAGAGAAGTACACATCAAACTAATCTTTATAAAACAGACTATACAGAATTCTCTATTGAAGAATCTGTTGATAAAATGATTGCTCTAGGTGTACCTTCTGATAAAATCGTAATAGGTGTAGCATATTATTCAAGAGGATTTAGTAACACTTCAGGTATAGGTCAAGCTTCTTCTGGTGGATCTTCTGATATGTCATGGGAAAAAGGTATCGTAGATTACAAACAATTACCTCTTCCTGGTGCTATAGAATACTATGATGAAAAGGCAGGAGGAGCTTATTCATACGACCCTTCTAAAAAGATAATAAATTCTTACGATAGTGTTAAGAGCGTGGAAGAAAAATGCAAATACATAATGAAAAGAAATCTTAAAGGTATAATAGTATGGGAAGCATCAGGAGATGTTGATATAAGTTCAGATAGATCTCTTACTATGGCCATGTATAGAGGATTATCTGGAAAAACAGGAAATCCTATTCCTATACCTAAACCCGCTCCCCAGCCTACCCCAGTACCTGTACCTGTACCTAAACCTGTTCCTGTTCCTCAGCCTCCTGTCGGTATTTCTGAATGGAAGGAATCTACTTATTATAAAAAAGGAGACAGAGTATCTTTTGAAGGTAAGATATATGAATGTATAAATAGTCATACGTCATTGATTTCGTGGAAGCCTTCTCTTGTTTCTTCTCTTTGGAAACTTTCTTCTCAAACACCCCCAACGCCTGTGCCTATTCCTCAGCCAAATCCTACACCAGTACCTGTGCCTAAACCAGTTCCAGTACCAACTCCCCATAAGGAATGCCCTTATCTTAATAATAAAATTAAAACACTCACTATATCAGGAGACATTCAAATTGAAGATATCAAGTTCAATATAGAAGATTAATATTAAATTATTTCCTTTTATCATACTATATGATAAAAGAACTTACCGATAGAAACATCATAAAAAGAAGAGATGGACATTATATTGATAAAAAAGGGGCTGGACTTCTTATAGTTAAGGCAGATTGGTGCGGACACTGTAGAAGAGCTTTGCCAGAATTGGAGCAAGTCTCTAGACTTACTGGAGAAATGTTTCCTATATATAAATTAGATGCTGATAATAATAAACAGAGTGTAAATTCTTTGGGGATTATGGGTTATCCTAGTATATTCTTTATAGAAGAAGGTAAAATTACCAAACAATATACAAAAGAAAGAACAACAAGAGCAATAATAGATGAGATATGCTCTGTTATGAAAAAGTGTTTTTAATGAACAGATTCACTATAATTATCTATCAATTCCTGAGGGCAATCGCTTATTTTTATATAATACTTATCGTCGTGTAATTGTTGATTATCAACGATGCTTCTTGTTTTCTTTTTGCAAACCATTAAATAATCCTGTAAGCTTTTCTTCGAAGGAAACGAGCCAAGAATTTTTGTTTTATATTTATTTAATACTACTATAGTTTCTCTAACAGCAGGTTTTATTTTAGAAATCTTGGTAGGCTCTATCTTGCAAATAGAAGGATCTTCATGATTTTCTACGAATTTCCATCTATAACCTTTAACAACTGTATTATTCTTCGATGAATTCATTATAGATTTTTTAGAAATATTCTTATTTTCTGGATCGTTTAATGCATAAATCATGCTATCATAAACTGCTACTATAACATTTAAATTATTTGGATCTATTTTTTGAATCTTTCTTCCTCTTGGTTTTTTTGGTATAAATATCTTATCATTTTTAGATGAATTTAAATCTTCTTGTGGTAAATCATTTTTAACTTCTAAATCATCTATATGTTTGAAGTTAAACTCAATCTGTTCTATTTTAGATTTAATTATATTTTCATACATAGGATTATTGAACATTCTACATATGAAATCGTATTCTAATCTTTTATTTTCAATATCAAGTTTTTGTTTTTCCAATAACTGCTGTGTAGTATAACCTCTTGTTTTATATAAGTACTTCTTCACTATGTCTATATATTGATTATAGTTAAAATTATCAGATAATTTAACACATTCGATAGATAGATGTCCGTTTATTTTGTCTCTATATAAGTTTCTTTTTATGACAGGATCTTGTAAGATATCACTTTCTATATCTCTGAAATGTTCTGATTCAAATATGTCTAAAAGCTTAAAATTACCATAAACTACTCCGTGTTTATTATATCTTTTCGGTATATCTTCCGTAGAGCCTACTTTAATGACAAAACCATCTTCGATTACTATTTTTCCTATATAAACACATCTTTTACCTGTAAATTTTTTTATAAGTAATTTTTCTTTATCGCTTTCCATATCCTCTATTTTGTATTCGAGTTCTTTGATTTTTTTCTTAGACTCTTTTCTTTCTTCATCTATAAGTTTATTAAATAAAGTTTCAAGTTTTCTATAGTATTTTCTAATTTTTTTTCCTTTCTCTGTTCTTGCAACCATACATAAATCTTTGAAAGTTTCTACATTTAACATAATCTTTTCTTCATTTAACCCTGCACCACCGATTCCATGCTGCTGCTTATCTTTACGGAGAAGCTGAACTATGAAGTCTTTTCCTTCTTCAAAATTTTTATCCAAAGTTCTTTTTGCGTTTCCTTTGTGAGCAAATCCTATTAATTTAAATACATTTCCAAGGTCGATTGGATAATCATCTGTTGGATGATAATTTAAATAAACGTAAAAGTTAGCCATATACCATTGTTCTTCTTCATCTGTGAATTCCTCTTGAAGAATTTCTATCATCTTTGATTGAAATTCTACTGATAAATTTTTACTTCCATTTACCAGTGCTTTGAAATCCACATTATCCTTTTTGACGACTTCCATTTATAAAATGATTAATAAAACTACTCTTTAAGTTAATTTGATTAATCATTTGATTAAAAAAGTGATTTTTCTTCATTAATTAAAATCTACCAAATGAATGAAGAAAAATTTTTACTCGTTAGAAAAAAAATCAGAAATCTTTATGAAGATGAGAAAAAAGAACATATATCAAAACAGATTGTTCTTATAACAAATAACACAGTATTTCCTTTAAAGAATCAAACAGTAAGTAAGATGGTGACTACTTTTGAAAAATTTTTTATAAAAGATCTTCTTAAACAAGATTTCGTTAAATATACAAAAAGTTTAAAAATTTCTGATATGACTACCATCAAAGAAATATCCAGAAAATATTCTGTAGACTTAGCACGTTTAAATGGTTATACAAAGTATGTATGCGATACAAAAGACGAGTATATTAAGACTACTATAGATAAAATTTTTTCATACTATTAAGGCCCTCTGTCTAACTTAGCCTCAAATCTTAAATTTTGATTTTTATTCCCACCATCACAAGTAGCATTTCTGTCAGTGTTACCTACATCTAAACATTTTTCATTTTTCCATCTTAGAAGATGTTCAGTTCTGTAAAATTGTTGATTTTGATGGTCGTTGCAATCTACTATTCTCCATTTGTTAGTGTCAGTTCTGTCTAAACACTTCTGAGACTGTACACTTCTAAGTTGTCCTGTTATAGAATTCATATGCCATTGTTGAAAATTATTATTAGCAATACATGCATGATCTCCATTTACATTATCTCCAAACTGACCAGAATCAAGACATGTATTTTTATCATAAAACCTTATAACATAAGGACCCTGCCACACACCAGTACCATCTACACCTCTTGGACCAGTATCGCCTTTAATACCAGCATCTCCCTTGGGACCCGTGTCACCCTTTGGGCCAGTGTCTCCTTTAATACCTGTAAATACAGCTCCATTTTTTTTAATATCACCTATAACGTTCAATTCTCCAGCTACCTGTAAATCATCCCATATCCCTACTTTTCTTTTTCCTCCTCCTGATTTATTACCAACTATCATAAGTTGTTTGAAACCCGCAGTGTCATTCGCTATTTCAGACCTCCATTCGTTATCTCTTTGAGCATCCGGATAACCAGTCCATCCTTTAGTAAACTTTATACCGTCTTTTCCAGTTTTATCCATGACATCTGCAGATTTAGCATACGGTGATAAATCTACAGCTGCTGGTATATCTGATTTTTTAGCATACGGTGATAAATCTACAGCTGCTGGTATATCTGATTTTTTAGCATAGGATGATAAATCTACAGCTGCTGGTATATCTGATTTTTTAGCATAAGATGATAAATCTCCTGAAGAAGGAATAGTAATTAAACTCTTAACCCCTTTTTCGTTAACAAATTCTAATTTACCGTCTTTAAGAGTAACCGACTCTAATCTCTTTTGGATTTTAACTGCATCTACCTGTTCTTGTAGACTATCTACATCTGCAACTGTTGCGTATTGACCCATATAATATTAGAATTGAAAAAAAATTTAAAAAAAAATTCTTTATAATTATAATGAGTTTTCGTATAAAAAAACAAAAACAAGTTAAAAAAACTTCTGGAAATCTATCGATAGACTTTCTTCATCAAGAAAAGCTTATTTATTTTGAAAAAAACAAAGATAACCCTCTAGTTCAAGAAGAAATGAATAACTATTTTCTTGATACATGTCATATATTAGACGAGTATTATAATAAAAAAGATACAATAAAGACTATAAATCCTTATGAAGATAACTTTCAAGTAAATGAAAATGATTTAGAATTAGAAAAAAAATACTATGAAATCTGTAATATCACGTATAAATTTGACTTAAAAAAAACCAATACAGGTATATGCTGTGATGAAGAAATGATATTAAGTCCTGATTGTTTTTATACGTGTTATAACTGTGGTAAAGTTGGACAAATCTATATAAATGGTTCTACGTTTAAACAAATACAAGAAACGTTTATAACAAACAAATTCGTATATAAAAGAATAAATTATTTCAATGACTGGTTAAAGCAAATACAAGCATCTGAAAATTCAGATATACCAAATGAATTAATAACTAAATTAAAAGAAGAACTCAATAGACGTAGCATTAAAGATTTATCAAAACTAAAGCCTTATCTTATCAAGAAAATACTCAAAGAACTGAAAGAACCTAAGTATTATGAAAATATAAATCTTATCATATCTAAACTAACAAGCAAACCTCCTCTTATAATACCGAATGATATAATAGAAAGAATGAAGATAATGTTTTCGTCTATACAAGAACCTTATGAAAAACTTAAAGGAACAAGAACAAACTTTTTTTCTTACTCCTATATACTATATAAATTTTGCGAATTATTAGGACTCAAAGAATACTTAAGCTGTCTACAACTGCTCAAAAGTAGAGATAAAATTCTTCAGCATGATATATTATGGAAAAAGATAATAACTGAAATGCAGAAAAAGGAAGGAGAAGAACTCTGGAGATTTATACCAAGTTGCTAAAAAAATTTTTTTATTTTATTATAATACAATAAGATGGATCTTTCATTACCTTTAATAGGAGTATTAGGACTTGTTGGTTATAATCTTAATAGAAAACCAAACTCAAGAGAATATACAGATAAGAGAATAAAAATACCAACCTCCGAACTTCAAAACGGACAGTCAATATACGAAAATAAAGACTACGTAAGAATAAAGAACGACGAACAATCTAGACTAGACTCTTTCTACGGAGATAGAAATAAGATAATAGCAACTAACAGATATACTACAAGAACAAATAACATTTCAGCAGGAGGGCAAAATAAAGTAAATAAGAACCCGATTGATTCTGTTTCTCAAATAAAACTACAGAACAAAGATGAAAGAATACACGCTGGACCAATGTTTAGAGAAGGTGGTTACTACTCTATGGAATCTACTAAAGATTTAAAGGAAAATTTTGAATCAGACGTCAGTGAACTTTCTGGAATGAAAACAGACTTTACGCATACTAACATGCAACCATTTTTCGGTAGTAATGTAAAACAACCTGTAGATGGTGTTTCTATGTTAGATAAGTACACTGGAAGAAATTTTATGACTAAAAAGGAAGTAGAATTAGAAAAACCCACGAATAAACAAGAAATTCACGGTATGAAACCATATACTCAATTAGTTGACATGTCACGATACGATCCGGGTAGATTTTCAAATAACGTTCTACCATTTAAACAGTATAAAGAACCGCCTATTCCAGCTGAATATGCAAGAGGTACTGATAAATCTGTAGATGAATTAAGACCTTTAAATAAACCAAAAGCTACAGGCATGGAAGCACGCATAAATCCTGGTTCTGGTGATTACATGAGACCTATAGATCCAGATTTTGTAAAAAATAGAGTAAGTACTACATATGCAGGAGATTTTAATGGACTTTACCCTACGTTCTCTAAAGATACGGAGGAGACTTACGTGGCAAGACGCGAAGATGAAGTTAAATATACATCTAAAGGAGATGTAATGGAATCTTCTTATAATATGGGGCACGGTCATACGTTAAGAGGAGATATAACAAGAATATCTAATGATGAAGGGGATAAAACCGCAAGTTATCATCAAGGTTCTCATCATTTTGAAATGGCAAATGACTGGATTAGAAATGCTAAAAAACCTATTTCTTTACGCGATGAAAACACACAATATACTTATACTGCTTATGAACAAGAAAGAGAAACTACAAATAGAGAAACCATGGGTAATGCTTTTAGCTCTATGGGAAGTAAAATGAGGAGTCTTGATAAAGCTAAAACTACAAACAAAGAATTGTCAAATTATAGCTACACTCCGGCTGCTCATTCGCAGAGAGAAAAAGCCCCTGTTGGAAGAGAATTTTACAATAAGATAAATAGAAAGGAAAAACCAACGATGGAATACTTTGCAGGTGGTGGAAAGAAATTTGCACCTCAAAGCAATAAAGCTATAATAGCACAAAGACCGAGAGTTGCATTTGAAGATTATAACGGTCCAGCTAAAATGAATAATATTCAACTACCAACAGCTTCTAATATAGGAGTAGACACATCTAATAACAAATACCGTCAGATGGAAACTGATTTTTCATACAGGTTAACTTAATTTAAAAGAATAATTATTATAAATAGTATAAAGATGCCAGACTATCTCGATGAAGACCCTCCTATGACAAGCCAGCGATATGCTATTCTGTCATATGTGCTCACAGATAAAAGCCCGATGATTAAGTTCAGAGGTGCATTTGCCTCTATGGAAGACTGTCAGAATAAAATCAAAAGACTTCAAGCGATTGACTCTTATTTTCATATGTTTGTTATCGATGTGGGAAAGTGGGGTGCTCTTCTTACGGACGAAGAACTTAAAAGAAGAGACATCGACGAGGAATATCAGTCATCAGATGCAAGGCTTAATGATTTAATGAAAAGTTATAAAGAAGAGAGAGATAAGGCAAGAGATACATTTGAGAGAAGAAGAAAGGAAATGGCAGATAAAGCAAGACAAGATGGAACAAAAGAAGGACAAGAGCTTCTTGCTGCTCAAAGAGAGCACCCTATGAGTGTAAAAAAGAGATTGGAGGATACAGCTGAAGTTCTTGAAAAAATTAAGAAAGACCTAGAAGAATTCACAACTGTATATGAAAATACAAAAAGACTATATGAGACTTACTCTCAAGAAGAAATCGAAAAGGCAGAAGAGGAAGTTAAAAACCTCAAAATTGATTAAAAAAAATTTTAGATTGCTATTATAAATGGATCTTACAATAGCAATGATTCTCCTATCGATAGGACTTTATATACTTTTTATCTCTATAAAAGGCATTACACTTGAATGTCCTAAAACAATCGAATACAGATACATTCCTAGAACATTCGAAGAAGAACAAAGAGAACCTATTAAACCAAGCGTTATATTTGAAGACATGTTTACATTACAACAACCTGAAGCAGGAAGAGGTAGTAAATTTTTATAAGAAAAAAATTGAATTTAAAAAATACTTTTTAACTATACAAATGGAGAACTTAAAAAGCTTACTTGAATCTTTAAAGCCAAAAACCTTTGAAGAAATCAAAAATAACTGCGAGTTTTGTATTAAAGAGAATGGAAATCTCTATATGTTATCATTTAACGAAAACAATGACTTAAATGATGACCTTGTAAGAGAAGTAAATGGTATTATCTTGGAAAAAGATACCAATAAACTTGTTCACTATTCCTTTTCAAAAGCATACGATGGTCTTTCGAAACAAGACGGAGAAGACCCTTACCTCGAAGAGTTAGACAAATTCCGAGTAGAAAATCTAGTAGAGGGAACCCTTATCAAGGTGTTTTATTACGACGAACAATGGAATGTCGGTACATCTAGAAACATTGACGCTGTTTACTCTCATTGGGGTAGTGAAAAGTCATTTAAAGAACTTTTTCTTGAAACTTGTAATAAACCAGAAGTCAATATAGACATTGAGAGTCTTGACAAAAACTTCTGTTATAGTTACATCTTGCAACATCCAGAAATTACAATTGGTTATGATATAACTATATCAGACGTTATCCCGCTCAATAAAATAAACCTAGATACTTTAGAAGTATCTAACCTTATGGAGGGTTTTTCTCAACCTCTTACAAAAGAAGAACTTCTAAATCAAGTCTGTTACAATAAAAATTTTATGATTATTACAGACGATAACAAAAGAATAAAAATTCTCAGTGACGCATATAAGTATGCAAAAGAGTTACTTAACAATAATCCCAATCTAAAATGGGCATATCTTGAGTCTATCCAAAATAACAATCAAGAAGAATTTAGAAATTTCTTTCCATCAAAGAAAGATATCTTTGATTATGTAGATGGCAAAATATACGATACTGTAGAGATTATCCATAATCTCTACATACTAAAGTTCATAAAACACGACAAAGAGACAATAGTACCTAAAAGGTTTTATAAAACATTAGGCCAACTACACGGGCGTTATAAAAAAACAAATGAAAAAACTACTAAAGAAGTTATATATGAGCATCTATTAGGTTTAAAAACAAAGGCTCTTTACTGGGTTCTTGATTTGTAAAATGTAAAAAAACAAAAAAAATAAAAATACAAAAATCAAAAAAAAAGACCTCATGTGAACGTTCACATGAGGTCGAATAAATTAAATGGTATTCTTTTATTCTCAAGATATACATGATAAAATTTTTCCAGCTGGTAAAAAAATAACGTGTACTTTAAAAGGAATAAATGGTTTTATAAAAGCTTTTTATACTCCGGAAATAGATATGAAAGGTATTGATATAATACACGAGCTCGTAAAAATACATGGTGCGAATAGATTTCATAAAATAGAGTTAAATTAATTTTTTTTTCTTTATAACTTTTAAATGTTTAAGTTTAAAAGTTTAGAAGAGATGATTTCTTTCTGTGAAAAACACAGGCTTATATGTAGATTGAATAGAAAAACTATCTATAAAACGACAGCAAGACTTTATATGAAAAGCGCAGGTTATCTTAACTTTGGAAAATTCAATATAGAAAAACTATACGAAGAATTAAAGGAAGTCTCTCGAAAAAATGGGATTCATCCTACAAGTCCTCTTTATTTAAGTGTAAAACATCCTAAGATAGCCAAATATGTTTCGAACAAAGCTTCGTCGGAACTTAAAGAATTTATAAAATATAACGAACTAAAATCAAAGGCTTCTAGTATTAAAAAATCAAAATCATTAGGTTCTCAAGACCTAATACCAGATGATATAAAATACGCTAAGACTCTTAATTTTTAATAAATTTTTTCTATTGTTATATATTATAGAATGAATTTTTCACAAGTACAATTTGGCAAATATACAGGTCTAAAAGGAGAAAAAAGGGATGAAGAAGAATTTATTCGTCATCAAAATAAAAAACTTAAGTATTATACCACTAATTACTTCAGTGACGGAATAAAAGATTCTCCTGGAAATCAGTTTCATGATGGATTCGGTACTCCTTCTCAAGAAATAGATAATTCTACATCCTTGAGAGGTCAAGTAACTAACCCAAGAATAAGACATGACTGGGGACCTCTTCCGTTAAATTCTGGAGGTTTACAGACATCTGGACCTACGATACTCCACGAAATGGAAAGAGATAGAAGGTCATGTAATCCAGAGGATTCTGAATTTTATAAAAGATCCTTCTATATGTTAGACATTAACCCTAATGCTGTCCAAAAATCTTCGTCTTTTAGACAAGGTGTAGATACAAGAAATGACACGAGACAAGAATACAAGTAACTTAAAAAATAATTCATAATATTTATAATGAAAAGTATATATAAAACACAAGAAATACCTGAAAAAATAGAAGAAGTAAACAAGGAGTTTTCGATAGTATTGAATAATGTAGAATGGATAGGTGTTCTTATACGAACAACAAAACAGGCTATGATGTTTTTAATAGACAACTTCCAGTCATGCTGCGAAGAGTACGCGGTATATCTTGAAAATCTTTTTAATATCAACTTGATTGGAAGTACTATTATTGACATAAACTGGTTAGAAGACATATCTGAAGAGTGGTTATCCTCAATTAAACTAGAACTTATCACAGATAAAGGAAAGGTATATATCCATATGTATAATAATCATAACGGATATTATCCTCATAGTTATAAGATTCTTACATCTAACTATAAAAATACAGGTGAATTATAAAAAATTTATTTTATTTAGTATGTATACTAAAAGAAATGAATACAAAGGAGATTCTAAGAGAAGAAAGACAAAGCAAAGGACCTGGACAATACCAGACTACAAATTACTATAACTCACTTGTTCCTTATTCCTATGACCCTGGTAATACTAATGGCACATATGGTATTAATCCAGATAATATAACTAACGATAGCTTTCTTAGAAATTTACATATAAAAAATAATAAAACTATAAAGGGAAATTACAATTATATGTCTCAACAACAGAAAAAGGTAGAAAACGTAAAGGGTCATTTAGTAAACGATACTAGAAATAACAAATCATGCAATGATGTGTTTGAAAAAGATTATTTCAAACTAGGGTACAGAACAAATGATGGTGTAAAAGATGTTCAAAAACATATCAATTTTGACACAAGAGTTGGTATAGACTCAAGACATTCTAGACGTTAACAAAACTCTTTCCATACATGTTCGTATCCTTTCATATGAATATTATGCCAAAAACATTTAGCCTCGTAGTTTATAGGTTTTAGTTCGTTATATTGGTATGCAAAGTTTGGATAATAAAACTCATTAGCTAAGACTATAACTAAATCTTCTGTGCTCCATTCATTGTCGTATAAAACTCGTCTTATATAAATTTCTACATGGTCTCTAGTATATTCGTGAAGATTTAGATATAATTCTTCTACTTTTCCTTTTATAAAACCTTTAGATTGATTGTAAACAGTATATTGTACCATACGAAGTTGATACTTTATCTCTTTAAGTTATACTTTTTTATAATTTTTAGCATAATATCTGTTGAGCAAATCTATGTTATCATTAACAAATCTACGACCACTGTCACCTCCCCATATAATCCAACTTATGATAGATCTTTTACTATGCCATTTGGAATCTTTTGGCTTTCCAGCATCTTTCCATTTTTTATACCCAGGATAACTTGTATAAACATGTCTTGCATACCAGTTTCTCATGAATCTCAAATCCTGTATAGGTATACTCTTCTGTGTTGTAAGTTGATTTGCTCTTTTCCACCCTGTCTCTAATCCTCCTCTAAATCCTAATTTTTTAAGAGGAAAAGCTTCCATGGTCTCTTTTTTTACACTTTGAGGTACTGGAATCATAATCTTATCTTTTTTGCCATAAAACTGAGCTGTCATTCTTTTTAATTTTATTTAACAAATTAAAAAGAAAAAAAATGATTCTTTATATAAAGTTTTGATTGTTGAGATGACTATAAATCACTATCTAAAATGTCATCATAGAGATACTCAAATTATGATGTACGACGGGAGTTATAAAATGGTAGAAAACATACAGAAAGGAGACGAAATTATGGGTTATGATTCTTCTCCTAAACTAATTTTATCGACGTTGAAAGGATACGGAAGATTATATTCAATTACTCATAAAACTACAGGTAAAACCTTTACTGTAGGATATGACCATGTATTATGTTTAAAATACAACGATAAACATATAAATATAAATCTAAGTATACTTCTACGTCTTCCTTTAGATAAAAGTAAAAACTATAAAGGTTATACAAGTGTGATAAATTTTCCTTATAGAAAAATACATCATGATTTAAATACATTCTTCCATAGTGATATTGAACCAAATTCATTGCCTCATGATTATAAAATAAACGATTTGAAAACAAGAAAAGAAGTTTTAGAAAAAATAATAGATAGATATGGAATTATTAATGAAGATAGTATTATTATTCTTATTCATAATATTTTTTTTACAGAGGACATTGTATGGTTAATAGATAGCTTAGGTTATCAATGTAAACAAAAACTTATAAATGGAATAAACTTTATACAATTTGACAAAGAAATAAATTGTGAAGAAGAAATAGACATATCTGAAGAAGGAGAAGGAGATTATTATTGCTTTACAGTTGGAGATAACAGTGAATATATTATTGAATCTTTTATAGTGACATAATATTTTTAAGTTTATTTTATATACTAGACTTATGAATCTTGTTATAGCTGGAGGAGGAGTAAAAGCTTATGCTGCTATAGGTGCTATAAGGGTATTAGAACAACGCATGTCATTTTCTAAAATAGCCGGAGTATCTGCTGGGAGTATAATAGCTACACTTTTAGCTCTAGGTTGTGATTCTTATTCTATCCAAGACTTATATGACTCAATGGATCTATCTAAATACGTTCTGAAGTATTATAGTATATTTACATATTTGAAAATTATATATAAAAAAGGAATATATGACACAGAAGAGTTCAAGAATAAAATTATACATGTATTACTTGAAAAGGCATGCAACAACGGAGACATAACATTTAAAGATATATTTGACAGATACGGTAAGATTCTTGTTATCTCAGGGTGCTCTTTAACTAAAAGAGAAACGCATTACTATCATTATATATCAAATCCAGATATGAAAGTTAAAGATGCTATTGTTATTTCATGTTGTGTTCCTTTTTTATTCAGACCAGTCATATGGGAAGAAGATACTCTTGTAGACGGAGGAGTTATAGAAAACTTCCCTCTCTACTTTTTTAAAGACTCTGAACTGCCTAACTCTAAGCTCGGGAAGATAATAGATAACGAAAAGAAATTGAATGAAGACACTATAGGAATTAGATTTTCGGATAATGGAACTGTAGATGATAAAAATGGATTATTAAACTTTGTAAAAAGTTTGATTTTTACATTCTTGACAAACAATGATAAGAAATACATGAGAGAAGACTACTGGAAAAAAACAATAATGATAGAAATACAAGATATAGAATCTATAACAAACTTCAACTTATCAAAATATAATAAGCAAAAACTTTTGCTTGTCGGTTACAATACCTCTAAAGAGTATATTATAAATCATTTATAGTAGATTTAGAACGAATAGAGGAACTAACAGAACCATCTCTTGAAGGTACATCTAAATGTCCGCTTCTTCTCTTATCTTCTAATAATTTAAAGGAATCCGATCTAGAACGTCTAAGATT